>PJUF01000056.1_pt1 | contig 135882 bp, 155 predicted proteins | sample 1512191 | NCBI WGS metagenome assembly PJUF01 (sample SAMN08177673, study PRJNA422409) | Feces metagenome, whole genome shotgun sequencing project. | isolation source: Chicken feces (3) enriched on wood chips | host: Gallus gallus | place: USA: Madison | collected 2015-01-15
AGTTTATTTTCCACCGGAATTAGGAGTTATGGTGGAGCGAGGGAATCTGAAGATTCATTATGCACATGGACGATATGGGCATTGGGCTTATACGTTTACTTATAGGAATCGGGATTTTGAAATGATCGGCTACGATGAGAGTTCGAATCATGGGCCTGTTGTTCTAAGCGAAACGAGTATAAACTTTCTGACCAAAAAGAAACTGACAAGGAAGAATATTAATCAATTGGAGGATGATGGTGGTGAGGAGGTTTTTGAGGATACCTGGGAGGATATAAGTGTGGAGGAATTAACAAGGTTATCGGAGATTAGGAATTTTGAAGAGTTTGATGTTTCTGAAGCTTATAGTAAGCCATAGAGGGTGTCTTCCTGAGCAAACTTAAAATCATCCTGCCTTTATCAAATTTCTCTATACCCAGCACCGAATGTCTCAACTTATACCTACCTTAGGGTTGAAAACCAAAATTATTAACACAACCAATGAAAAGAATTTTTCTAAGTATCGCCCTATTGTTTTCTATAGGAGCTTATGCACAGGCCCAAAGTGGCTTTGGAATAAGAGGAGGTTTAAACCTAGCCCAAGAATTTTCTAGGACAGATGATATGACAGCCATCACTAAGATTGCACCGCATTATCATTTAACAGCCTATTATGATGCCCAGATTAAACCTACATTTTCCATACAGTCCGGATTATCCTTAGAAAGAAAAGGGGGAGCCTATGAAGAAGACGGTAGAAAATACACAGATAAATTTCTTTATCTCCAATTACCTGTCAATTTTTTAGGTAGGATCCCTACGCGAAAAGGCGACTTTTTTATAGGAGGTGGATTTTATCTGGCGTATGGGATAAGTGCAAAATTATCCTCTGGAGGAGTTTCCGTAGATTTAGAAATGGGAGAACAAGAGAACCAGATTAAGCCATTCGATGCTGGTTTGGGAACCCTGGCTGGCTTTAGACTGAATAATGGCCTGGTCTTCCACCTAGCCTCCGCGGCAGGATTTGTAAATATGTCAAATCAATCACAATCGAAATTTTTTAATAGAACAAGTTCTATAGGTATTGGATATGAATTTAATAAGAGGTAAAAGGCTATTGACCCTGATTTTAGGGACGGTATTACTTGGACTACCATCAAAAGAATTAATGGCGCAGTTTCAATGGTCGCCACGAATTGGAATTAATGCTGCCAGTGTTCATGCATATACAAAAAATAAGGAAAACCTAGACAGAGATCCCAATTATCTATTCACTTTTGGGGTGAGCGCTGATATTCCAATTTATAAACGTTTTCACCTTCAACCTGCCCTTATGTATGCCGGTAAAGGGTATAAAGACAAGGAAGGATTAGGAGGAACTTTCACGGCCAAAGTTGATTATATAGATTTGCCCTTACATCTGCTTTATAAATCTCCTTTGGGTTCTGGTAATATGATTGTAGGCGTTGGGCCATATTTTTCCTTTGGTCTTGGAGGAAAATGGAAATCAGAAAAGGGTATACTCCTTGACGACATTTTAGTTGGAGAAAAGGGAGATATATTACTTAAAGAAGATGGTTATGTAGTTGAAAGTATGCCGCAATATCTTTATGGAAAACCTTTTGATTATGGAGGAAGTTTCGTCTTGGGTTATGATGTCCTAAAAACTTACAGTATTCAGTTTCATGCACAATTTGGAATGGAGGAACATAAATCCGATTGGAGTTATTTCCATCCTGATGAATATAAAAAGAACAGAACTTTCGGAATAACTTTCGGATATAAATTTTAAATGAATAAGTACCTTTTCGACAATAAATTGTTTTATAATCCGGAGAAGGTTAGCAAATATTTATCGATGTAAAAGTCTTTGTCTTTGGATTTATATTGCTGGACATATCGGGGATGTTCAAGAGCCGTCATTTTTTCGAATAGCTGTTCTTCCCTATTGATGATTTCCAGGAATTTTAAATTTTTCTTACCAAGGACAAAGACTTCAGAAGTATCCAAGCCTAGTTCGATATGTCTTTTCAAGGAGGTAATCATAAAAGGTTTCACATCTTGAAATAAGGCCATATCATCATAATAATTGGCATTGGTCCATTGGCCGTTCTTGCCCTGGCGAATGATCGCCAAAGGAAAGGGGGAATTGACATAAAATTGGGAATAGAATCGTCCGGCCCCTCCAAACGCCCTAACCATTTCATAGAAAAAAACGGATGACACTTCGTGGGTATGGGCAGAATGCATTTCAATCCCGCATTCGGTTTTCAAGCGTTTTGTATCGGTAAATGGAACGCCCGTAACTCCTGCTCCATGCCGACTAGGATTAATGCCTATTATAAATTTTCGCCTATTGTTGTCGTTGTAGTATTTATGGTAGAATTGAGCCATCACTTCCAATGTTTCCGGATTCTCAAGAAATGGATTCATTACCCTGAAATCTGGGGGTAAATCCCCTTGATAATGCAGGATTTTGTTAAAGCTGATGATTTTATCTGCTAAAGTTGTTGACATTCAAGCAGGATTTGATGGCTGATTTTTAATTGATGACAGATTGTTCCAATTCGGTTGGTTTCATTTTTATTCCCAAAAATGCCCCAATTATTACACCCAAGATCAAGCTGGACACGAAATAGCCGGTTAGGCTAAATCCTCTATCAATATCCGCCATGATCCCTACTGACGTTTCCAAAACAAATCCAATAATAGAGAAGGTAATTAGATTTTTGATAAGGTTACCTTTTACGTTATAATACGAGATTAAAAAAGATCCTAAAAGGTATATAAAACCAAAAATAAAACCATTTGATATGATATCTAAATTATTAAAGATTCGGGTAGAAGACGCTAATAGTTCCGTTGAAAAACCAAAGATCAATAGCAATAATATGGACGGTTTAGCCAGCAACGATTTTAAACTGATATGACCTACGTTTTTTAGGCTAAAGATAATACTGAGAGCTCCTAAACCCAGACTCACTCCCAATAAATAGAGACTAAACTCGACATAATCATTATCAAATTTATAGATTGGATATCTCAAAGCATCTATCATTTGAAAATTCAGTTGCCTTGGAATGAAAATCGTCATAGCCAATGGAATAAAAGCCAATAACACTGTTTTAATCGGATTAATATCCACTTGTCTTTCCAAAAAGCGGGAGATGTTATGCTTTTTCTTTACAAGATAGAAAATCAACACTATTAAGGCAATATGGAATAGAACAACCATTACAGAAGAAACAGCCGATGTATGATAATTTTTGAAAACAAGTAGGTAAAAACCTCCTCCTAATAGTCGTAGAAAAGTCCATCCTACTGCCAATAATGCTACACCCAAAAACAAATAAGCCCATAGCTTGTTGGTTTGGACACTTGGATTTACTTTACTATATTCATTTGTCAATATTTCCGTATCACCTAAGCGGTGGCGGGCAACCATAAATGCTTCTTCGGGATTTAATCCATTGGATTTCAATTCTTCGAAGGCATCATACAAATGCGCCTTTAATTCAGCGAGATCTGAATCGGTGGTACTGCCCTTTTGCTGAATGAGTAGGATATGATTGGCAATTGCCTGATCTAAATTGAAATCGGTTTGTCCCATAATTGATGTATTAAATCATTGATAAAATTCCATTGTTCATATTGATTCTCCAGTTCTTTTCTACCCTTCTCGGTCAATTGGTAATATCTTCTTGGGCGACCGGAATCTAAATTCTTCCATTCGCCAAGAATCCATTCCTTTGTCTCCATTTTTTTTAACACAGGGTATAACGTGCCTTCAGCAACAGAAAGTTCTGATCCTGTTTTTTCCTTCAATAGTTGGATAATTTGATATCCATAGCTTTCTTGCCTTTTCAAAATCAGCAGGACTAGTGGTGCCAAGGCACTTGCCATTAATTCTTTATTAAGTTCTTTCACAGAACAAGTATACTTAGAACTTCTAAGTATTCAAAATAATTTTGGAATAATAATGAATAACCGCCCCAGAATTAAATCTTTTTAAATGTTGAAGAGTAAAATCCGTCCTACTATTAATATTCTCAAATAATTGTAAGCCGGGTCCTGCAATGATGGGAAAAATGCAGAGTTGGAATTCGTCAATTAAATTTAAGTTGAGCAATTGTATGATCAAACTTCGGCTACCGACCAAAATAACCTCGCTACCTTGTTCTTTTAGATCGATAACTTGATCGTACAATGTAGTATTTGCTAATTTCGCGGATTCCCAGCCAGTAGATAACATGGAATTGGAAAAAACTATTTTTGGAATTTTATCGATGGATTCTGCAAAATCATTTCTAGATTTAACATCTGAAGGCTCATCAATCAAATTTTGCCAATATTTCATAAGTTCAAATGTCTTTCTGCCATAAAGGATTACATCTGCACGCTTTAATAGATCAGCATAATGCTCGTGTACTTCTTGATCCGGATTAGGGATTCTATGATCACAATTTCCATCAATGGTCATATTGAATGCAGCAATGATTTTTCCCATATTCTTTTTTATTTCTAATGTAGGTATGTATAAAGGAATTCGGATTGCCATATGGCAAGAAATATTCCTTCGAAATAAGCTGATCCATTAATTAAAGCTGATTCTTAATCATTTCAAAAATTCGATCCTCTGGTATAAGGAAATCAGCATCCGTGCATGGGATATGCTGATCTACCCTCAGCCCCTTTTTCTGGGTTTGATCATTGTTGGGATAAAAAATGGCATTTCCTGTAAATTCCAATTGATATCCTCCAGGAAGCACTAACCTTTTGATATCACCATCAGCTCCCGCTGTTTGTTGACCTATCGTAATCGATTGAGGAAAGATATGCTGTAGATTCATCGTGTTCCATTCGCTGGCACTTAATGTTTCTTCATTGACCAGGAGGAATACTTTTCCTTTATATTGGTGCGATTTGAGTGGTTGATTGGCAGGGAAATAGGTTTCTGGGTTTTGGACATAGGAAAAAGTACCAATATTGCTCAAATTCTGTTGGTAGTATTTCCCAAAATAATTGGTTTTTTGACCGAAATACTTGTATACATAGGTGTAAACAAACCCTCCCCAATCGGGATAGGCTCGCATATCAAAGACAATAGCCTTTTTTGATGCTGCATTCGTGAAAAGGCTGTCCATTGCGACATCGATTTTATTATCCTCGACATCTTCAATAAAAGAAAAGGTCTGGTCAATTCTGAAATAGGAAATATCAGGATGATTTAAATTCCGATTGTTTTTTAAATGTATTTTTCCCCTTAGATAGGAAAGAATAACCTCCAATTCTGCTTTATTAGCTGGATTTACAAGTGCTATTTGAGTCTGAATAGTATCTGAATGCCCTGCCTTTTGAACTGTGAGTTTTTTAATGGGATCATCATCCATCCACAGCAGATTTTGCTGATAATCTGATAAACGAAATAATAAACCTGCTCTATTGGATGTAGAAAGTATTTTGTTCTTTTCCAGGATGATTTCAGGGATTGACCGGCCATTGATTGCCTTTATTCTGTCCCCAACAACAATATTTGCTTTTGCACAGATTTCTGGGATGATTATATGGGTGACCAATACATAATCATCAAGGATTTGATAATCAAAGGGAGCAAAATATGAAGTGTGGTAGATTTCTTTTTTATAATGAAGCTGGTTATAGAATTTAAAGGCATGTGTATCTTCCAAAAGTGCTACCGATTTTGCAAGGACAGTTTCAAATGCTTTTCTAGAATCTGCAATTAGGCATTCATCTATCAAACCTTTCAATGTTTCCGTAGAATTCTCATTCATTAAATATTTATGTGGATATAAATAATCTATTGCTCCAATTATCTTAGCTAACGCCAGTAGTCTGAATTTCAGGGGTAGATTCTCCTCTTTGGAAAAACTATAGGCATTTTCATGAGGGATATCGATGGTAAAACCATCTTTTGGAACATAGTAATGTTGTTCTCCTATAAATCGATTTCTATTAATTGCTCTAAGTAGTTTTTTATTCTTAGTGGTAATTGATGGATTCCTTTCAAACCAATCAAAATTTTGATTATCATCAATTACATCCGATGGTGCATTACTCTTTTTTGTAGAATTAACATTATTAGTCAATCCTTTTGTTAGCAAAGAAATAGTCTGGTTGATATTTAAATTTTTGCTTTCTATATGGTTTAAGAAAAGGCTGTCCGCATCCAGCTTACCACTCGCCAAATCAGGATGATAATATTTAAGGAAAATCCAAACTTTTATAAAATCAAAAACCGGATTTTCTTTCGCATGTAATTGTTGAAGGAAGAATAGGCATATAATTAGGAAGATTTTTCTCATAGTTTATTGGCTAGTGCTTGAAAGTAACCTAAAAATACGTGATAAATTATAAGGGAACAATTTAAAGTGTTTTAATATAATAGTTAGGTCTAAAAAATTCCTTGAATTTCATAAATTGGATTCGAAATGTAATGGAAATGGAAATAATGTGTAGAGAAATGACGGGGTTTGGCTAGTCCTTCCAATAGTACTCCTTTGGGTATAGTTCGCTTCGAAGTAAAAGCATACTGAAAATATGCTAAAAGTATGTAAAATGTATGCTTTGCATACTTACTTTATACTTTAACCCTGCTTTAAACATACTTAAAGCACGATTACACCCTTAAAATAAACATATTTTGAAGGGGGAGGTTAGTGACAGTGTAGAGAAAAAGGATAATAAATGTTAAGATTATTTGGATATAATGTACATCTCTTATTATTTGGTAATACCTTGTTGTACGCAGCAAGTTTATCTATTTAAAATTCTTTATCAATTCTACTGTTTCGTCAAAATTTGTATTCAAAATCAAAAATCACCTGTCCGCCTTCTAAAATCCATGTCTCAGACCAGCTAACTTTTTAAATAATTTTGGATAGTATTTCACAAGTCCAAATTCATCAATCTCAATTTCTGCTTCAAAATCATTTGGAATATTTTCATACTTGAAAATTTTCTCCCCTATTCTTTTATATTTTTGTTTAACTAGATTGATTTCGCTTTCTAAAATGTTAAGATAAATAACATCAATAATTTTTTCTTCTCCGATTTTAAGATTTAAATTATTAATAGGAAGTGAATTTGTAAATGGACTTAACGAAATATCAATAAAATCAACACCCAAAAGCTCTTTTTCAATTTTATCGTTAATTATCCATTCGTTATTTGCTTTATTACCTTTAATTACATTTTTTATATTATTCACTTCGTAGTTTATTTCAAAATTTGAAATAGACCAATTTGGATTAATTTCCAGTTTATAATCCATTGAATATATTTTATTTTCGAATATTCCCAGAATTTTAGACTCAACAAAGAAAAAATTGCTACGCTCTTTAATTTTACAATATTCAAGCGAATCGTAAAAAAGTCCTTTCCAAATTACAGTTTTCATTTGTTGGTGTAGTTTTTATAAAATGTCGTTGAACTATTTGAGCTTGGCGAAAGCTGTGGAAAAAGAAGCGACCTTGAATTTTGTTCTTAATTCGCCATTTCGCCAAACATTTGTTAGTGATAGTTTTTTATTTACTTATTTTACTTGATAAATCGGTAAAAAAAACGCCTTTGCTATGAAACGAACCAAGCCAAAGTTTGTTTTTAAAAATGATTCCAACGGAAGTGCCTCCGAAATCATTTGGATTTTCTCCAAATATTATTGGTTTTATTTCCAAAGTTTTAGGGATTATTTTTGAAACGTGAAAACCTTTCATACAAGAAAAATCAGCACCTTTCGGAGGACAATTTTCCAGTCTTGAAGCGGCAATAATCAGCTCGTCGTCAGACCAATGAATATTGTCGCCTAATCCATAACCGATTTTGTTTTCGCCTAATAATACGGCAGGATTGGTGTTTGAAAATTTGCTAATTCCTTGCATAGAAACTACATATAGTGTTTTCCCATCTTTTGAAATTTCTATTCCATTATTTCCCGTTAACTCTGTTCCTTGAATCTTTTGAAAACTAGGATTATCGGGTGACCAACGGTAAATTGCACCAGTTTTCTTTTCCGTCCAAAAGTCATTTGCTTCAAATCCTGGATGTAATGCCACTGTAAGATAAACAGCTCCGTCTTTATCGCTCACAACGGCATTCCCAACTAAACCGTCAGGTAATTTAATATTGCCTAACCAAGTGATTGATGGTTCAGATTTATTATAATTTACTTCAAAAATTTCTACCGTTTCAGAACCTTTGGCGTTTGCAAGGTCTGTAATTGGAATTTTCCCACCGTGGTTTACTACATAAAGCAATCCTTTTGCTCTACCTGTTCTATAAAAACTAACTCCGTGGGCTTGCAGTTCGTCGCTGGCAGGTTGTACTGCACCTTTGAATTTCTCATGAGGAGATGTGGAACGAGGAGCAATTAATTTATGAATCGTTTTTGATTTTGCATTGATGTAATGAAGACCGCTATTTGGAGCCATTCCACTTACGATTAACCAATCAGAATTTGGTAAAACAATAATGTCTTCAGGATTTATTACACCTTTTATTTCACTAAAATCATTTGAAGCAATAGTATACTTTGGTAGATCAGATTTTTGTGCGTTTAGTGCTGATGAGATAAATATTGATAGAATTGTTACTGTGAATACCTTTTTTATATTCAATGTCATATTTTGCCTTTATTTAATTTAAATGTTATTATTTTTCTTTTTTAGCGAAAATTTTCTTTTTGTGATTCATTCCCCAATCTTTAAGTGCAAATATGATGGGTGTTAATGTGTCGGCATAAGGTGTTAGTTTATAGGAGATTTTTACAGGATAATCTTCAATAATTATCCTTTGAATAAGCTGGTGTTGTTCCAAATCTTTAAGCTCTTTAGCTAAAGCTTTTGGCGTTAATCCGGCTATACTTTCTTGAATATCTGTAAATCTTTCATTCCCCACACCTACAGAAATAATAATGGGCAATTTCCATTTTCCATTAATCACATCAAGAGCGTCTCTTACTGGTTTTACTGTATCTAAACAGCTGTTATATACTTTATCCTTTGCCATAATCTAAAAATAATTTCACTTTCTTTTGGGAAAGTACTATACAAAGGAAAGTATAATAACTGTAAGTTTGCAAATAAGATTTAAAAAAAATGAATATGTCATTAACTAACGTAAATAATCGAATAACAAAAATTCTAGGAATTAAATATCCAATCATTCAAGGCGCTATGTCTTGGGTAACTAATGCAGAATTAGTAGCGGCAGTAAGCAACGCTGGCGGATTGGGAATTTTAGGACCACACGCAGGTCAAAATTCAAATCCAAAATCATTTGAGGAAATTATTCATCGGCTAAAAACAGAAATCCGTAAAGTAAAATCTTTAACAAGCAAACCGTTTGGTGTTCCTATAATTATTTCAAATGATTTGAGTACCATAGATGTCATTGCAGATTTGCTGATTGCGGAAGAAGTGAAAGTAGCATTGATTAATGGTATGGATGATTTTGATTTTGCGCCTTTGTTTAAAAAATTAAAAGCAAACAACATCAAAACTATTTTTCGATCAATGACACCAAGTATTGAAAATGCTATTTATGCCGAAAAATTAGGTGCTGACATTTTAGTAGCTACAGGATTTGATGAAGGCGGTACAGTACCAGAAAAAGTAATCGGTACGTTTTCTATTGTGCCAATGATTGCAGATGTTGTAAGTATACCGGTAATGGCGGCAGGTGGAATTGCCGATGCTCGTGGTGTTCGTGCTGCATTTGCCTTGGGTGCGGAAGGAATTTTTGCAGGAACAGTTTTTATAGCTACGAAAGAAAATCCCGCTGCGGAAAATGTTAAACAGCTTATCGTGAATCATACCGCAAGCGATTTATTGTTATTTAAAACGAAGCCGGCTTATTATCGTTCTATTCCTACACCTTACAGTCACGAACTGCTAGCAATGGACGAAGGTGGGAAAAGTCGAGATGAAATTGCCAATAAAATGTACAGCGAACAGGGTCTAAAAGTAGGAATGTTGGATGGTAATTTGGAAAGTGGTTACATCACGGTAGGAAACGGATTATCTTACATCAAAAATATACGTAGTGTTAAGGAAGTGGTGGAAGATTTGATGCAGAATTTTAGGTAGAAGTCCTATAAGTTGTTTAGTTACTTCTGTTAATGACGGTCAGTTATTTAAAAATACTGCTAACAATTCTATTTTACGAACTAGAAATGGATCATTCATTTCTGGATCATTACTATGAATATCTGGATTATCCGTTTTACAAGAATTTACAAGAGCAAGTATTGCCCGATCTGCCTGTTCGGTGCACTGCATTGCATTTTCTTCGGCTTTTCTAATGGCATGCAATCTTTCTTCCTCCTGCTTTACCCAAATTTCAAGTTGTTTGGAATTGTTGTTGTAGATGGAAACAAAAAAAACCGCAAATTTTAAGAATTTGCGGATTTTGACTTTACTTAGTGCAAGTGTTGTCGGGGTGGCAGGATTGCTTCAGCCCCACAGCCCCAAACTCAAACCCTGAAGCTCCTTTGGATCGAACCACGGTTCGAATCTGCCACCTGGACAAAAAAAAAGCCCTAACTTTCGTTAGAGCTTTTTAAGTCGGGGTGGCAGGATTCGAACCTACGACCTCCACATCCCAAATGTGGCGCGATACCGGGCTACGCTACACCCCGAAAAGGTATCACCTTTGTTTTGTGTGGCACAAATATACGGGGATTTTTATTCTTGTCAAGGCTTTTTTATAAAATTTTTATAACAAGCTCATTTATTGATTTTTAATTTTAACGGAGATCAATTTCCAGATCCCACTCCAATTATTTTAAATTACCTATAAAAATTGCCATAAAAATCCTTACTTTTGCATCCATTGAATAAAAAGGAAAATATTTTAAAAAAGTATTTCCATATATAAAAATAAAGCTGTAATATTGCATTCCGATTTTTACAGGTTAAATATCGTTATTAATTACTCAGAATCATGGATTTAGTAAAATTTGTAGAAGAACAAGCGGTAGTAAAAAATGAAAATCCCGCTTTCAAAGCAGGAGATACCATCAGCGTTCATTATAAAATTCGCGAAGGAAATAAAGAGCGTGTTCAGGTTTACCAAGGTGTGGTAATTCAGTTAAACAGTGAAGGTGTTAATTCAACATTTACCGTGCGTAAAATCTCAAACGGTGTGGGTGTTGAGCGTATTTTCCCTGTTAACTCTCCTAACATTGAAAAAATTGAAGTAAACAGCATTGGTAAAGTTCGTCGTGCGAAGTTATTCTATCTTCGTGGATTGACTGGAAAAGCTGCTCGTATCAAATCAAAAAGATAATCGAGAAAATTTCTTCAGAAAAGATATTTTAGGGCTTGGCATTTGCGAAGCCCTAATTTTTTATTTCCTGATCAGGATCGTTTAACTTCTGATCCCGATTAATTCCTGATCACGATGGGTTTGGTCCCCATGATCTCATCGATCTTTTCTTTCACTTCCTCGGTCATTAAAGGCAACACCTCCAAAGCTTTCAGATTCTCGGTCAATTGATCGACTTTCGTTGCTCCCAATATGGCTGTGGTAACATTTGGATTAGAAATGCACCAAGCAATGGAAAGAGTTGGTAAGGAAACACCCAGTTCCTGTGCGAACGTTTCCAAATCCCGTACCCTAGAGATCTTTTCTTCGACCAGCGCACGATCCTTCAGCCATTCATAATCGTTCAGTGACATCCTTGAACCTTCCGGAATACCGTTATTGTATTTACCGGTCAGAATGCCCGAAGCCAAAGGACTCCAGATGGTGGTTCCCATACCCACATTTCGGAATATAGGGGCATAATCCACCTCAATCTTTCTTCTATTAAATAGATTATACTCCGGCTGTTCGACAGCAGGACCTTCAAGCCCCAGATCCTTAGCAACCATATGTGCTTCCATAATTTCTGCAGCTGTCCATTCACTGGTCCCCCAATAGAAAATCTTTCCCTGCTGGATCAGGGTGTTCATCGTACGCACCACCTCTTCAATCGGTACAGTAGGATCTGCACGGTGACAATAATAAAGGTCCAAGTATTCCGTCTGCAACCTTTGCAAAGCCTCCTCACAGGCTTCCATCAGATGCTTGCGGCTCAATCCGTGTTGGTTAGGCTTCTTGCCCTCCCCTTTCCAGCCAAAAAAAGCTTTACTGGACAACACATAGGAACTACGATCCCAATTTAATTTCTTCAAAACCCGACCCATCATTTCCTCCGACTGCCCTGCAGCATACACTTCTGCATTATCGAAAAAATTGACGCCTGCCTCATAAGCTTGCGCCATAAGTCGCTCATTGATATCATCATCTGTTTGCCGGGCAAAAGTTACCCAGGATCCAAAGGAAAGCACGCTTAATTGCAATCCTGATTTTCCCATTCTTCTATATTCCATAAATACAATTTGAGAAATAAAGTTAAATGAAATCTCGTGAAAAATAATAAAAAATTCGTACCTTTGTATCCCGTACATAGAGCAGATGACCCGACATAAAAAGGGTCAGAAAATCTTTAGAAATCCATTTTTGCTATGACTAAATACATCTTTGTTACGGGCGGCGTAACTTCGTCGTTGGGGAAAGGTATTATTGCAGCTTCCCTAGCCAAGCTTCTCCAAGCGCGTGGTTTAAAAGCAACCATCCAGAAATTTGACCCGTACATCAACATCGATCCAGGAACATTAAATCCCTACGAACATGGCGAATGCTATGTGACGGAGGATGGGGCTGAGACTGACCTTGACTTAGGTCATTATGAGCGGTTCCTGAACGTTCCAACCTCCCAGGCGAACAACGTTACTACTGGCCGTATCTACAGCCACGTGATCGAGCAAGAACGTGCCGGTGCTTACCTTGGTAAAACCGTGCAGGTCGTTCCGCACATCACCGACGAAATCAAACGTCGGATGTTACTTCTTGGTGAAACTGGTGAATACGATATCGTGATCACCGAACTTGGAGGTACTGTGGGTGATATTGAGTCATTACCATTTATCGAAGCGGTAAGACAATTACGTTGGGAGTTGGGCAATAACGACTCACTGGTAATCCACCTTACTTTGGTTCCTTACCTGGCAGCAGCTGGTGAATTGAAAACCAAGCCTACACAACATTCTGTAAAGACCTTATTGGAATATGGCGTTCAACCGGATATCCTGGTTTGTCGTACCGAACATAAACTGAATAATGATATCCGCAAGAAATTGGCCTTATTCTGCAATGTGAACATCAATGCGGTGATCGAATCCATCGATGCACCTACTATTTATGATGTTCCATTGAATATGCTAAAAGAGCAATTGGACAAAACGGTATTGGCCAAATTGAAACTTTCGACCAAAAATGAACCGGATTTAGAGAACTGGAAAGCATTTTTAGGAAGACTTAAAAACCCAACCGACGAGGTAAACATCGGATTGGTGGGTAAATATGTGGAACTTCCTGATGCCTATAAATCCATCGCGGAAGCATTCATCCATGCTGGCGCAACCAATGAAACGAAGGTAAAAGTAAAATATATCGCTGCAGAAAGCGTGAGCCAAGAAAATGTAGCTGAAAAACTGAAAGGTCTTGATGGTGTCTTGGTTGCTCCTGGATTCGGCGAACGCGGACTGGAAGGTAAATTGGAAACCATCCGTTACGTTCGTGAAAACAAGATCCCTTTCTTTGGTATCTGTTTAGGAATGCAATGTTCCGTAATCGAGTTTGGAAGAAACGTATTGGGATTAAAGGGGGCGAACAGTTACGAAATGGACGAAAGTACTCCTCATCCGGTGATCAACTTGATGGAAGAGCAGAAAAACATCACCAACATGGGCGGAACCATGCGTTTGGGTGCTTATGATTGTGAGATCAAAAAAGGAACAAAAGCGTATGGCATCTATGGAAAGACCAAAATTTCCGAGAGACACCGTCATCGTTACGAGTTCAACAACGAATACCTAAAAGATTACGAAAAGGCAGGTATGATCGCTTCAGGGTTCAATCCAGAGTCTGGATTGGTGGAAATCGTGGAACTGAAAGACCATCCTTTTTTCGTTGCTGGACAATTTCACCCAGAATTAAAGTCAACAGTTGTAAATCCTCACCCACTTTTTGTTAGCTTTGTAGCCGCTGCTTTGGCGCACAAGAAAAACAGTTAGTGCAGGATGCCAAGTGTGAATAGTAAACAATAAACAATGGATAGAAATAACATTCTAGGATTTATCTTAATTTTTGCCATCCTTGCCGGATCCTTCTATTTTCTGAAGCCCTCCCAGGATGAGATCAAAAAGGAGCAACAGCTTCAGGATTCCATCAGTCGTGCAAAGAATGGTCAACAACCACTTGCCGATTCGTTGAAGATCGCCCAAGCTACCCCAACTGTTCCTGATTCTGTATTATTAACCCAACCTTTCGGAGCTTCCTCTGTAGGTACAGAACAAAACATCGTTTTGGAAAACGAACGTTTGATCGTACAGTTGAGTTCAAAAGGTGGTCGCGTAAAGAAGGTCGAGCTTAAGGGCGAAACCAACTTTGACGGATCTAAATTGGTTTTATTTGATGGAGACAACAACCGTTTTGGTTTGGAATTCAATGTTCCTGGGAAAGCGGTAAAAACAAACGATTTATATTTCCAACCGCAAGGGCAAGGCTTTACAGTCGCTGGCTCTGAAGCCAAATCGGTAACCCTTCGTTTGAACTATGCTGCCGACAAATATATTGATTATATCTATACCTTGGCCGGCAATGATTACAACCTGAAATTGGATGTAAAAGCGGTAGGCATGAAAGATGTGATGGACGTGAAATCACAGAGCATGTTGCTGAACTGGCAGACCACACTTTTACAGAAAGAACGGAACGTAAAATCGGAAAGAGAAAAATCAGCGTTATATTATAGAGATGTAGAAGGTGATGTAGACCACCTTTCAGAAACAAGTGATGATGATGAGAAGTTGGAAAAAAGCTTGAACTGGATCGCCTTTAAACAGCATTTCTTCTCTACCGTATTGACCAGCAAAGAAGGCTTGAACAATGCCAATCTGAAATCTACTTTTATGACGGAAGATGGCTATGTGAAGACTTACCAAGCTACTGCAGAACTACCATTAGCAACTGCTGCTGATTCCCAGTATGGCTTCAGTTTCTTCTTCGGACCGAACAAATACAAAACCTTAAAAGCTGAAGGAAACGGATTCGACAAGATTATCAATATGGGATGGGGACCAATGAGCTGGATCAATAAGTTCATTACCGTTCCGATCTTTGATTTCTTGGATGGGTTCAACATGAACTATGGTATCGTGATCCTGATCTTGACCTTATTCCTGAAATTGATCATGTTCCCATTGACCTACAAATCTTACCAATCGATGGGTAAAATGCGTGTGTTGAAACCACAATTGGACGAGATCAAGGCTAAAGTTGGTGATGACAACCCAATGTTATTACAACAGGAGCAAATGAAGCTGTATAAACAGGCTGGTGTTAATCCATTAGGTGGATGTTTGCCGTTGTTATTACAGATGCCATTTACCTTGGCCTTCTTCTTTTTCTTCCCGAACTTATTTGAATTGCGTGGTGAAAGCTTCCTATGGGTGAAAGACCTTTCAACCTATGATGCGCCGATCACATTCCCTTCCTTGTTCGGATTTATCGACCATATCTCTTTAATGTGTGTATTGATGACGATCACTACCTTATTGACGACTTGGTACAATAATGCAACTACCGCTGGAGCAAATAACCAAATGAAATATATTGGATATTTCATGCCGTTGATTTTCTTCTTTGTATTGAACAGCTTCCCTGCAGGTTTGAACTACTACTATTTCTTATCCGCAGTGCTTACCTTCTTAACACAAGTATTGATTCGTCAATTTGTGAATGATGATAAGATCTTAGCTAAAATCGAAGAGAAGAAAAAGAAACCAGCTTCTGATAAGAAATCATCTTTTCAAACTAAAATGGAAGAAATGATGCGTGCTCAACAAGCAGCTCAACAAAATAAAAACAAGAAATAAGGATACCTGTTGGTATTATATAGATAAGGCGTTCCGTTTGGAACGCCTTTTTTTATGACTTTTAATTTTCAGTCTTCGCTTTTGAAATTTATTTTTTCAATAGGTTTAACCTTATACAGATATGCTGGAAGAAATTCATTACTGTTTTTTAAAAGAGAATCTTCAACAATTTTGTAATATGCTGTTTTTGTTGTTAGAAATTTCTCCGTATTGGAAAGAACTGGATCAATATAATTGTAGGCCATTGGCGATCCGTCATCCTTCCATTTTTTGTCTTGAAAAAAGTGAACAAAGTGCTCCCTATTGTTTTGTATGAATTTAACATTCTCCATATAGACCCTTTTTATTTCAACAATTCCATTAGGGTATTTAACAGTAAATTTTCGCTTAAAATATTCATTCTTCTTTGCATTTAATTCATAAACCAGGGATTCCTCGTATTTAATTTTTGAATCAAGCATATCTGATAAAACCTTTTCTTCATTAATCTTTTGACTTAATGCCTGATTGGTAAAGCATAAAATCATTGTCAATATCATTACTAATTCTCTTTTCATAATTTAGTTTGTTTATAGGATGAATTAAAGAGCACGAAAACAAACCAATTTAATAAAAATAATTTTAAATAAATCGAAAAACAGATATCGCAACATTTACGAATTAAACAAAGGCACTAAATCCGGTTATTGATCTTCCCACGATCAAGGAGTTGATCTCTTTTGTTCCTTCATAAGAATAAATCGCCTCGGCATCAGCAAGAAATCTAGCCACATTATACTCTAATAGGATACCATTTCCACCCATTACTTCCCTTGCCCTTGATACGATATCACGCATCCGCATCGTACAGAACACTTTTGCCAAGGACGCATGTTCATCCCTCAGTTTTTCGTCATCCTGTAATTCCGATAATCGGAAAACCAATGTTTGCATGGCCGTTAAATTGGATAACATTTCCACCAAATGATTCTGGATCAATTGAAATGAGGCAATTGGCTTTCCAAACTGTTCTCTTTTGATCGTATAATCCAAAGCGTTCTCGTATGCTCCTCTTGCACAACCTACCGCCATCCAAGCCACACCTGCGCGAGTCATTTGGAGCACTTTTGCCGTATCCTTAAAGGAATTGGCAAACGGCATCCGGTCTGATTCTGGAACACGACAATCGGTTAAGGTAATCAATCCATTCTGAACGATACGCAAAGCCATCTTATCCCGGATTTTCTCGACCGAGAAGCCAGGGTTTTCCTTGCGCACAATAAATCCCTTTACTTGTTGGTCATCGAGATCCCTAGCCCATATGATGGTGATATCGGAAAAAGTAGAATTTCCGATCCATTTCTTCTGTCCGTTCAGTATCCAGGTATCCCCTTCTCTTCTACAGGTGGTTGTCAAACCTCCGGCTGTAGCAGACCCTACTAATGGCTCTGTCAATCCAAATGCACCAATTTTCTTCAATTGTTGCATGGCTGGCAGCCATTCATTCTTTTGCTCTTCCGATCCGCACATATAAATCGATCCCATCGCCAAACCACTTTGTACACCTAAAAATGTAGCAATGGATGGATCCACCCGACCAAATTCACTTGCAATGATGCCATCCATGAGCGAAGTACCACCAGCACATCCATAACCCTCATAGACATATCCACAGACATTAAGTTCTGCCAACTTCGGTATAACTTCGAATGGAAATTCATCATGTAACCAATATCTGTTTACAATAGGTTTAATTTCAGTTTCCAAAAACTGGCGAACTTTCATCTGCAATGCCCTATCTTCTTCCGATAACTTTGCAGATACATCATAAAAATCGGCATTGATGGGCGGAGCTTCTCTTTTTTTCTTGCTTCCGGTCAACATTTTCATCGCCATTTTGAGCTGATTCTCATCCATTTTTGATACAGAGCCCAAAACTTCTGCTAAATCTATCTTTTTAGAAATCTTTTCTAATTGCTCCAAATCCACTGATTTAAAGAGCTTTATCGCGTTTTTTATCTTATTGAACATATATCGTTTTTAAAAAAATAACAAAATTTTAACAAAATTTATAATTAATTGTTGCAAATCAGTAAAACAGTAGTATATTTGCGCTGCCCAAAGCAAAAGACTTCAAATTAATGGCTTGTATATCAGCAGATTTGAAAAACTTTTAAAATAAATATTTTTTTTGGGTTACCTTTTAAAGGTTACTGGTATTAAGGATAAAATAAACAAATTTGTTTCAACTAAATAAAAAATTAAAAATGAAAAATGTATTAAAATTCGGATTCTTAGGTTTAGCTTTAACTGTAGCTGTTGCTTCTTGTAACAACGCTGAAACTAAAACTGAAGCTGCTGCTGATTCAGCTGCTAACGCTATCGATTCAACTGCTAACGCTGTTGCTGATTCTATCACTAACACTGCTGATTCAGCTGTTAACGCTATCGATTCAGCTGCTAACCAAGCTGTTGATTCAGTTAAAAACGTTCAATAATCCGAACAACACAAAAATACTTCAAAAGCCCGTTTATAACGGGCTTTTGTTGTTTTGGCCCTAATTCCCTATTTTTGCGTCAAATTAAATTTATCTCATGACATTATCCCCTCTAACCGCAGTTACGCCTATTGATGGCAGGTATCATAATAACACAAAAGATCTTTCGAATTACTTTTCAGAATTTGCGCTGATCAAATACCGGGTATTGGTGGAGGTTGAATATTTTATTGCCCTTTGCAATTCCGGTATCCCTCAGTTAAGTCATTTTGACGGAAGCCTCAATGAAAAGCTGCGTGACATTTACCGCAATTTTAATCTGGAAAATGCACAATGGATCAAGGACACTGAAAAGGTGACCAACCATGATGTGAAAGCTGTAGAATATTTCTTAAAAAATGAATTTGAAAAACTTGGATTGAACGATTCCCTGGAATTTATCCATTTTGGACTAACTTCTCAGGACATCAATAATACCGCTATTCCCTATTCTTGGAAAGCTGCTTTAGAAGAGGTTTACCACCCTGCAATCCAAGAATTATTGGCCGAACTAAAGGGCTTATCATCAAGCTGGGAAAAAGTGCCTATGCTTGCCCGAACACATGGACAACCAGCATCCCCTACTCGTTTGGGAAAAGAAATCAAGGTTTTCATCGAACGTTTGGAAAAGCAGATCCACTTGTTGGAGCAAATTCCTTTCTCAGCCAAATTTGGTGGAGCTACAGGAAATTTCAATGCGCATCATGTTGCCTATCCTAATCAGGATTGGGTTACCTTTGGAAATCAATTCGTAAATGACGTATTGGGATTGGATCGCTCGCAGACAACTACACAGATTGAGCATTATGATAATTTCGCGGCAAGCTGTGATGGTCTTAAACGAATCAATACTATTTTGATAGATCTTTGTCGTGATATCTGGACCTACATCTCCATGGATTATTTCAAACAGAAGATTACTGCAGGACAGATCGGTTCTTCTGCTATGCCACATAAAGTCAATCCTATTGATTTTGAAAACGCAGAAGGTAATCTTGGCTTGGCAAATGCTGTTTTTGAACACTTAGCCGCAAAATTACCGATTTCTAGGTTACAACGTGACTTAACGGATTCTACAGTTTTACGGAATGTAGGTGTGCCAATTGCGCATACGATGATCGCCATCAAATCTACTTTGCGCGGTTTGCGAAAACTGATCTTAAATGAGACTGCTTTTCAAGAGGATCTGGAGAATAATTGGGCGGTAGTAGCTGAGGCTATCCAAACCATTTTACGCCGTGAAGGATATCCAAAACCTTATGAGGCGTTAAAGGACTTGACCAGAACAAATACTCATGTAACCCAAGCGACAATCGCTGAATTTGTGGAAGGTTTACAGGTTTCGGAGGAAGTTAAAGCGGAAATCAAAGCCATCTCCCCTAGCAATTATACAGGAGTTCAATTATAAGCTTTGACGAATGCATGACCTCCACTGAGGTGGAAAGATATATCTTTGTTAAATATTTTAGAAAGAGAAATAATGGCAACAATAAACGTATATACAGAAAGTACTCCAAATCCAGCAACCATGAAATTCTTGGTCAACAAATTGTTGATCAATGGAAGTTTGGATTATCCTGATAGAGAAAAGGCACAGGAATCTGCTTTTGCAAAAGAATTGTTCAAATTCAATTTCGTGAATGGTGTTTTCTTCGCTAGCAATTTCGTAACCATAACAAAGACCGATGATGCGGAATGGTCTGATATCGAAGCTTTGTTGAAAGAATTTGTTAAAGGTGCGGTGGAATCAGAATTAGCGGTAAAACCGATCGAGCATTCTGAAGAGGTTGTTTTCGAAGGTTCGGAAGTGGAAGTGAAAATCCAACAGGTCCTTCATGACTATGTTCGCCCGGCTGTAGAACAGGATGGTGGAGCAATTGCGTATAAGTCATTTGATGATGGTATCGTAACGGTTGAACTTCGCGGTTCTTGTTCTGGTTGTCCTTCATCAACAATTACCTTAAAAGCAGGAATCGAAGGTTTATTAAAACGCATGGTTCCTGAAGTTAATGAGGTAGTAGCGAATGCGATGTAAACCTTTTTAATCATAAAAATACTTAAAAGGATTGTCGAAAGGCAATCCTTTTTTTTTGTTAACAATTTGATTACCAATAGATTTTAATGAATTATCGAATTAATTAGGATATTTATTTCTTAATAAGAATAAATGTCATATCCCATTTTTATAGACCCCTTATCAGACTTTGGCTTCAAAAGGCTTTTTGGAACGGAAGCAAACAAAGATTTACTCCTCTCTTTTATTAACTCCGTTTTAGGAAAGGAAAAAACAATTAAAGAAATACATTTTGCAAATGTGGAGAAGGTTGGAGACACAGAGGAGTTGGGCACCATAATTTTTGATTTATTATGCAGAACAGATAAAAACGAGCAAATCATCATTGAAGTACAGCGCAACAATGCTATAAATCTAAAAAAAAGAATTCTATATTATGGTTCAAAATTAATAGCTGATCAAGGAATAAAAGGGAATAGAAAAAAATGGAATTATGAAATAAATGATGTCTTGATCATCGTTTTAACAGATGGGATTAAATTAGAAAACAATAGTTCTCAGGCAACATACCTTCGAAGGATCTACTTATGTGACGAAAGTTCAGGAAACATTTTTCAGAATGAAATTCAATTTATTTACATAGAATTAATTAAATTTACTAAGCAATACACTGATTTACAGGAAGAATTGGATTATTGGCTATATCTTTTAAAACATATAAACAGGCTTGAAGAATATCCAACATTTCTTGAGACAAGTATGTTCCATAGACAATTTGAAGTTTTAAAATATAGCAAACTAAATAAGGAGGAAAAAGAAATGTTCAATACAAAACTTAAAAACATCTGGGATACCAATATAGTTAAAGAATTTGAACGATTAGAAGGTCGTAAGGAAGGGCGTAAGGAAGGACGAAAAGAAGGAAGTAAAGAAACGAAAACAACCATCGCCAAAAAACTTAAAAAATTGGAAGTAACTCCTGAAGTTATTTCAGAAGCTACAGGTTTGACCTTAAAAGAAATCGAAGAACTGAAATAAAATTAAACTTTAGCCTAGAAAGAAGACCTAAACCAAAAAATCGTTATTTTCTCTTGCATTTACCTTATAATAATTCAGGTTTATAAGGAGCACTACATTAAAAATCATTAACTTTATCCGCAAATTATCGAAATATTATAATTAAGATGAGTGCAGACATAAACAAACTTGAACAAGTTGCTTCACAAGTAAGAAGAGACATCGTTCGTATGGTACATGCATGTCAATCAGGTCATCCAGGAGGTTCCTTGGGTTGTACTGATTATTTTGTGGCATTGTACTTCCATGCTATGAAGCATGACCCTTCTTTTAACATGGATGGTGTAGGCGAAGATTTATTCTTCTTATCAAATGGCCACATTTCTCCAGTTTTCTACAGTACATTAGCAAGAGCTGGATACTTTCCAGTAAGCGAATTGGCTACTTTCAGAAAAATCAACTCCCGTTTACAAGGACACCCAACTACACACGAGCACCTTCCAGGTATCCGTGTAGCGTCAGGTTCTTTGGGTCAAGGGCTTTCTGTAGCAATCGGTGCAGCTCAAGCCAAGAAATTAAACAAAGACAATAGCCTTGTTTATGTATTAATGGGTGATGGAGAATTGCAGGAAGGTCAAGTTTGGGAAGCTGCGATGTATGCTCCTCACAACAAAATGGATAATATTATCGCTGCAGTTGATTATAACAATGCACAAATCGATGGTTCCACCGAAGATGTACTTTCCTTAGGTAATTTACGCGCTAAATGGGAAGCTTTCGGATGGGACGTGTTAGAAGTTGCTCAAGGTAATGATATGGCACAGGTAATCGCTGGATTGGACGAAGCAAAATCTCGTACCGGAAAAGGAAAACCCGTGATCATTTTATTACATACCGAAATGGGTAAAGGTGTAGATTTCATGATGGGATCACACAAATGGCACGGTGTTGCTCCAAATGATGAACAATTGGAGACAGCATTGAACCAAATCCCTAGAACAATTGGTGATTATTAATTGTTAGAAGCAGCTTAACATGAAAAAATATACTTATACAGAATCTAAAGATACTCGTTCAGGATTTGGCGCTGGATTACTGGAAGCCGGAAAACAGAACGAAAATGTAGTGGCACTTTGTGCTGACCTTATCGGTTCATTGAAAATGAACGATTTTATCAAAGCATACCCAGAGCGTTTCTTTCAAATCGGAATCGCTGAAGCAAATATGATGGGTATTGCAGCGGGATTAACTATTGGTGGTAAAATCCCTTTCACCGGTACCTTTGCCAATTTCTCTACCGGACGTGTTTATGACCAGATCCGTCAATCTATAGCTTATTCTGGTAAAAATGTAAAAATCTGTGCTTCACATGCCGGATTGACCTTAGGTGAAGATGGTGCAACCCACCAAATTCTTGAGGACATTGGTTTGATGAAGATGTTGCCAGGAATGACCGTGATCAATCCTTGTGATTTTAACCAAACAAAAGCAGCTACTTTAGCGTTAGTTAACCACGAAGGCCCAGCGTATTTACGTTTTGGCCGTCCTGTGGTTCCTAACTTCACGCCTGCCGATCAAACTTTCGAGATTGGAAAGGCAGTGATGTTGAATGAAGGAACGGATGTGACCATCATCGCTACAGGACACCTGGTTTGGGAAGCTATCCAAGCGGGTGAAGAGTTGGAGAAATTAGGCATCAGTGCTGAAATCATCAATATCCACACCATTAAACCATTGGATGACGATGCTATCCTAAAATCAGTTACAAAAACTGGTTGTGTGGTAACAGCCGAAGAACATAACCGTTTAGGTGGATTAGGAGATAGTGTTGCGCAGTTATTGGCTCAGCGCCTTCCAACTCCACAAGAATACGTTGCTGTAAATGATAGCTTCGGCGAATCAGGTACTCCAGCACAATTAATGGAAAAATATGGATTAGACGCAGCGCATATCGTAAATGCCGTGCGTAAGGTCATCAGCAGAAAATAATACTCTATGGAAGATTCTCTGATAATAGCAAAGTTCGCTGACGAAAGTACTCGTGAAGAGGCTTTCCGATTATTGCTAAAAAAATATCAGCAAAAAATATATTGGCATGTTCGACGGATGGTGATTGACCATGACGACGCTGACGATGTTGTACAGGATATTTTTATAAAGGTATGGCGCAACTTGGAGAAGTTCAGGGAAGACTCGCAATTATATACTTGGTTATATCGTATTGCGACCAATGAATGTATTACTTTTCTGAATAAGAAAAAACAAAAGCAGAGTGTTTCATTGGATGATGAAAGCTCTGCTTACTTATCCGACTCTTTGGCTGATGGATCCTATTTCAATGGCGATAAAGCCGAATTGAAATTACAACAAGCCATTTTAACCTTGCCAGATAAACAAAGATTGGTTTTTAACATGAAGTACTTTGAGGATATGAAGTATGAAGAGATATCCGAAGTATTGGGAACCAGTGTCGGGGCATTAAAAGCCTCCTACCATCTTGCAGTTAAAAAGATAGAGAACTTTTTTGCCGCTCACGATTAAACCTTTTGGCCTCTAAACCATCTATTAGTGTACCATGAAAGAAAACAACACATATCACGAAAACACGGGAAGCAACAACTTACCTAATTCGTTGCGTGTCAACCCTTTCATTGTACCTGATAACTACTTCAATGAACTTCCATCTCGCATCCTTTTCCAAGTAAAACTGGAAGAAATAAAAGGAAAGGATACAGCCGGATTCAGCACACCTGAAGGTTATTTCGATACATTGGAATCGCAACTGATCAGCAACATTAAAATCGACGGATTAAGGGAGGGTGAAGGCTTCCAAGTGCCCCAGGGGTACTTTGATAAGCTAGATGATCAGGTGATGGCTCAAGTGAAAATCGATCAGCTCCAGGATGGATTGACCGAAGTTCCACAAGGTTATTTTGAAAATTTGGCTGATAGAATTATGGCCAAAGTAGACCAAGTGGAATTACCTATTGCGAAACAAGAAGATGGCTTTACTGTTCCTGAAGGCTATTTTGCCGAATCAGAAGACAGAATTATGGCCAGCATTGCCGTAGAAAAACTGAAAGATACCGTTGGTGAAGATGGCTTTGGAGTTCCTGCGGGATACTTCAATACATTGGAAAACGCAATCTTGGATCAGGTAAATGAACCGAAAGTCATTCAAATGCCTGCCGCCAAAAAAGATGCGAACCAAGGTGGTGGTTTTAGAAAATATGCTTGGATAAGTGCAATTGCTGCAGCTTGTGTCAGTATTTTTGTAGCTGTTAATACCTTTAATGCGGATCCTAATAACGAAAGCAAGGAGAATTCCTTAGCTTTGAATGAGATCCCGGAAGAGGAAATCTTAAACTACCTTTCCAGCTACAGTGATGCATCCGACATTAGTGAATTCGCTGAGTATATTTATGAGCCTCAGGATGAATCCACAACCGTTGGAAGTGGAATCGATGCTGAAGATTTGAAAGAATACTTAAATTATACATTATAATGGTTCGTTTAAAACAGGTAATTACAACGATTTGTCTGATTTGGTTTGCTTGCTTTGTGGCTCAGGGACAGTCTCGTCAAGAACGTTTTGAAGCGATCGAGAAACAAAAATCAGCCTATATCACCAAACAACTGAAATTAACTCCTGCGGAAGCACAACGCTTCTTCCCTTTGTACAATCAATATACCAAGGAGATCATGGATGTTAAATCGCAGAAGAATAAGCGTGCAGCAGATGCTGGAAATTCTCCGAGATCAAATAATTTTAGGGGAGGCCAGGATATCATCGAATATGACGCCAAAGAAGTTGAAATAAAAAAGAAATACCGAGGTAAATTTGCAGAGGTGCTCGATCAGACCAGGGCCTCGCGGTTTTTTGCCATCGAGCAAGAGTTTATCAAGCTACTCTACAAAGAACTTGATAGCCGTAATAGAAATGATTAAAGCTCCTCTCCAAAGGAGCTTTTACTTTTTAGTATCTTTATCCCCATGATTAGTAATAGAGAGTTATTCTTAAAAAATACTGCCCAAACATCCAATTCCCCACGATTGATTGAAGTAGAACGCGCAGAAGGCATATTCTTATATGGTCCCGATGGACAGCGCTATATGGATCTGGTATCTGGATTCAACGTGAGCAATATCGGACATAGACATCCAAAAGTATTGGCCGCCATCCATCAACAATTGGAAAAATTCATGCATGTAACGGTCTACGGCGAATTTGTACAAGCTCCTCAGGTGGAATTGGCGACTGCCCTATTGGACGTTTTACCAGAAAAATATGGTTCGGTCTATTTCACCAATTCTGGAGCGGAGGCGGTGGAAGGTTCCATGAAAGTAGCCAAAAAATATACCGCCAGAAGAGAAATTATTGCCGCAAAAAAAGCCTATCATGGTAGCACACAAGGCGCTTTAAGCTTGATCGGCAATGAGGATTATCGTACAGCTTATGCTCCCCTACTTCCTGAGGTTTCCTTTATAGATTATAATGAGCTTTCCGATCTTGAAAAGATCAGCGAAAGAACCGCAGCGGTCATCGTGGAAGCCATCCAAGGCGAAGCAGGTGTGCGAGTACCATCAAAAGAATACATGCAGGCCTTGCGAAAAAGATGTGATGAAACGGGCGCTCTTTTGATTTTTGATGAGATCCAGACGGGTTTTGGAAGAACTGGTAAATTGTTTGCATTTGAGCATTTTGATATCGTTCCTGATATCCTGATGCTGGCGAAAGGTATCGGTGGAGGAATGCCTTTGGGTGCGTTTATAGCTCCAAAAGAAGTGATGGATGTGATCAAGGATAATCCCATGTTGGGTCATATCACCACCTTTGGTGGACATCCGGTGAGTTGTGCGGCAGCTAAAGCCTCTCTAAAAGTCATTCAAGAGGAAAATCTTTTAGATCATGTAACAGAAAAGGCCAATCTATTCCGTACTGAATTGGATATACCACAGATCAAGGAAATCCGAGGCTTGGGACTCATGATGTGCCTTCAATTGGAAAACTTCGATCAGGTATATGCAGTAAGTAACTATTGTGCCGAAAAAGGGATTATTATCGATTGGTATTTACATTGTGAAACGGCCTTACGTATCGCACCTCCATTGACCATTTCTATGGATGAAATTCAGGAAGCCTGTAAAATAATCCGGGAAGCCATTGTCAAATTCTGTTAGTTTGCTTAAATTGCTGTAACATTATCAACCTATCACAAACATCATGAATAACAGAAGAGACTTTTTAAGAAAAGGTTTGTTAGGCATTGCTGCAACAGCAGTAGGGTCTTCCATGGTCAAAGCGGAGGATTTTTCTTCGGCTAAAGCAGGTAAAATTCGAGTTTCCCTAAATGATATTATTTTATTCCAAGGAGATTCCATTACCGATGCCGGCCGCAATCGAAACAACGGCAATGCCAATGAAGGAAATGCTTTCGGAAATGGTTATGCCATGTTGGCCGCCAGCACCTTATTGAACAAGCATGCTGCAAAAAATCTTAAAATCTATAATCGTGGAATATCCGGTAATAGAGTTCCTGATCTGATCGGACGTTGGGATCAGGATGCTATAGCGCTTAAACCAACTATCTTGAGTATTATGATCGGGGTAAATGATTACTGGCGTACAAAGGATAGCGGAGCTTCCAATACCCCAGAACAATATAAAACCCAATATAAACAGTTATTGGATAAGACCATGAAAGAACTTCCTGGGGTAAAATTGATCATCTGTGAACCATTTGCAGTTAATAATGTGAAGCATGTGAATGACTCTTGGTTTCCTGATTTCACCAAATACCAACAGGCATGTAGGGAAGTAGCCCAGGAATATAAGGCGGTTTTCTTACCATTTCAGCAGGTTTTTGATAAAGGGCTGAAAGCTAATAATGGCGCATACTGGACTACAGACGGAGTTCACACCACGATGGCTGGTGCAAACTTAATGGCAGAAGCTTGGTTGGGATTGTTGAAGTAGGTGTTAAACTACTCTAACCAACAATCCCTTCAAATACTCTCCTTCAGGAAAGGATGCCCGCACAGGATGGTCTTCCGGTTGGCAATATTGATAAATAAATTGGATCTCTTTTCCTGCATCCAGCGCAGCCCAGGCGATCACCTGTTTAAAAGTGTCGATGTCCATGGCTCCGGAGCAGGAATAGGTTGCCAATAACCCGCCACTGTTCAACAACATCAAACCCCTTCTATTTAAGTCTTTATAAGCTCGGGAAGCTTTATCCAACGTTGAACGAGATGGAGCATATTTTGGCGGATCTAAAATAATCAGATCGAATTTCTCCCCCTGCTCTCCCAGTTCCCTCAAGTATTTATTGACATCCGATTGAACCGCATGATGCTTATTTTCATCAAAACCATTCTTCCTGACATTGTTTTTCAGGGTTTCTATAGCAAGAGCAGAACTATCTACCGATGTGACGGAAACGGCGCCTTCACGAAAAGCATTCAAGGTAAACCCTCCCGAATAGCAGAAACAATCCAACACCTTTTTGCCTTTCGCGTATCGGGCAGTAATCGCCCTATTCTCCCGTTGATCACAATAAAATCCTGATTTTTGACCTTCCACAATATTGACCTGGTAATGGATACCGTTCTCCAATATATCGACGAAAGTAGGTGGAACCTCACCATAGAGAAGACCATTTAGGTCCGGCAATCCTTCATGTTCCCTCGCCTTTAGATCAGATCGTTCATACACACCTTTTGGTGACAATTGATTCACCAACTCATCAACAATTATATGTTTCACCATTTCCGTCCCGGCTGCATGCACCTGAATGGAAATATAATCTCCATATTTATCTGCTATGAGACCAGGGATAAAATCCGCCTCAGCGAAGATCAATCTTATGGTGTTATTGTCTTCCTGTAATAATCCTTTACGGTTTTTCACGGCGCGCGCTACCCTATTCCTCCACCACTGCTCATTGATTTCCTGTTGAGGATCCCATTCCAACAATCGTACGGCTACCCTTGAATTGCCATTATACATCCCATAAGCAATGAATTCATCATCATGGTTGAAAACAGAAACGATGTCTCCATTTTGAGGACCTCCAAGTGCTCTTGCAATTGCTCCAGAAAATATCCACGGATGTAACTGCCAAGCTGCCTTATCTTTCCCTTTGTTCAGGATTATTTTTTTCATGGCTACAAAAATAAAACAATTGAATAGAACGATGGATTCTTTTTTTCTGTTTTTTCACTGCCAGTTCACTTGCATGTCACGTACTCTTTATTTACAGCGAGATTTAAGTAATACAAAATAAATGAGAGATATTAAATTAAAAAATTAAACTGTATATTAGTAATAATAACCAATGGACTCTAATAAACCGAAGCATGAACTATTATTTATCGCTATTAATCTGTGTTTTCTCCATTCTGATTTTAAAAGGAAATGCTCAAGAGGTTAACATTCATATAAAATCAGAAATTCTTGGAGACCCAGAAGTCAGTATCATTCCCCCAGTCGATGGTCAATATTTTTACCTTGCAAAAATAGACACGAGCATCAATAAGGCTGGTGTGCTGGATTTTAAGAAGACGGTGAAATTTCCTGGATTTTATAGCATTAGTCATGCTGGCAATGGAAAAACACTATACCTGAAACCTGGTGATGAAGTTTGGTTGACCTTTACGATGAAGCCTGATGCAACAGTGGAATTGCTATTAAATGGGTCAAATGAAGTCGGTCAAAACCTTTACAACACCTACAAAAGGTCCTTTTTTCAAAGTGTTGCAGAAGGTTATCTCAAAAAATACAAAAGTATAGCCTCTGCGCAGGAGGCTGTAGACAGAAAGAGGGATAAAGAATTGTACCAAATGGATTCCTTATTTAAAATAAAAGCTATAGATCGTGTATTTAAGGATGGTATTTCTGCAGAAATAAACACCTACTACCTTTCAGTAAACAGTTATGTTCTACAGGATTCGATTTACAAGTTGAAACTCATAGAAGATAGTGTGATTTTGGCAGAACAAACAGTTAAATATTTCTTAGACAATTGGAAAAACTTAGTAAAGGATTATGACTTTAATAATCCTTTGAACAAAAGTCGAAATTCGTTTTTTGATCTGTTACAGACTCGGGCTAGCATTGAGAAATATTATTTTGATATAAACACCTACAAACAACAACCCATCCCAAAGATTACGGGGTCTTATGAGGAGCTTGAGTACAATCTAGCACTTTTAGTTCCTGATCCTGTTAATGAGGAATATGCTATGGCTCAGGGCATTGAATCTGGCGCCATACAGGAAAATTATGATGCCTTTCTGATTGGAAAATATGAAACCTTGGCGGCAAAATACCCAAACAGTGCTATTCTACCTTATTTGAAACCAGAGATCGATAAGATTAAACATTATCAAAGTGCTATCAAAAAGAATTTTTCCGATAAAATAAAATTTGTTGATAATTATGATAAGATAAGCAATTTTAGTGAGGTAGAATCCTTTTTCAAAGATCAATTGGTCTATGTAGATCTTTGGGCAACATGGTGTGGACCATGTAAAAGAGAGTTTGCTTATAATGATGGTCTAAAAGCATTTGCGGATAAGAATGGGATAACAAAACTGTACATATCTGTGGATATTGATGAATCGGATACTAAATGGAAGGAAATGATCAAGTACTATAATTTGGAAGGGTATCATATGCGGGCATCTAAAGCGTTATCGGATCAACTTCGGGAAAAGTTTTCCCAAGATTTTGGGGGAAGAAGAGGTTTTGGAATTCCTTATTATTTAATTATTAAAAACGGGGAGATTGTTCAAATGAATGCAAAAAGACCGAGTAATAAGGAAGGTTTATATGAACAGTTACAAAGTTTTAAAACTAAGAATTAAGGATATTTTCGAATTGATATAAAAAAATCTATACACAAACTATGAAAAAGGTATTATCACTAGGCATTTTGTTGCCGATGTTAATGGTGTGGAGTGGAAATGCATCAATAGCAGGAAAAAAAAATGAGGCTTATGCTGCGATTGTTTCCTTACAAGATTCAGCTAAAAATGAAGTTTCAGAGAAAATAAAGTTTATTCCCGCTTATGAGAAGATCAATGATATTAAAGAGATTCAGGAGTTTTTCAAAGATAAGGTGGCTTATGTAGACTTTTGGGCGACTTGGTGCGGACCATGTGTTCAACAATTTAAATATAATGATTTGTTGAAGGAGTTTACGGATAAGCATCATATTGAGAAACTGTATGTATCCATTGATAAACCGGAAGCGGAAGGGACTTGGAAGGAGATGATCAAGAGCCATAACCTGGAAGGTTATCATATGCGTCCTAATGATACACTGAAAAAGCAATTGGTGGAGATGTTTGGTAGGAATATGGGGAAAAGGAAAAGCCTGTTGATTCCAAGGTATTTGATAATTAAAAATGGGGAGATTGTGGTAAAGGATGCGAAAAGACCGAGCTCTAAGGAAGTTTTATTTGAGCAGTTGAGCCAGTTTGTTGGGGAATAAGAAACGTTATTGCGAGGAACTTTGCCTAACCTTGCGAGAAACTTTACGCGTCATTGCGAGGCACCTTGCCCGTCATTGCGAGGAGGTACGACGAAGCAATCTTCCCCCAAGTCATCCTGAGCGCAGTCGAAGGATCTGTAAATGTGTAACACGAACAGATGCTTCGACGAAGCTCAGCATGACATGAACAGGGTAAAGCATGACTAAAGATTGCTTCGTACCTCGCAATGACGGGGCAAGTGTAATAAATAACTCCGAAAATCCTCAAAATTAACATCCAATTCCGTTACCTGTTTTTCCTTTCCTGCCCAATCCTCAGCGCCAGCAGGAAATTTCACCGCCTTATATACCTCCTCCGCAATCGCTTCAGGAAACTTACACGGATGCGCAGTGGAAAGAAATACCGAAGCATATTCTCCCGGATGATCTTTTCGATAAGCCTTAGCTGCTAAATACGCAATTGCTGTATGCGGACAGGCCACATACTTAAACTCATCATACAATTCCTGCATGCCAGCCTTTGTTTCCTCATCATCAAAAGCGTAGGAGCTCAACAATTCTTTCAAAGATTCCCTATCCCCTTCAGACATATCCAAAATCCGAACCCAATTGCTCGGATCACCTACATCCATAGCATTCGAAATGGTCTGTTTAGAAGATCTCGGATCATACTCACCCGTCTCCAAAAAACGTGGAACCGTATCATTGACATTCGTTCCTGCCACAAAATGATGAACCGGCAAGCCCATCTTATAAGCCAACAATCCAGCCCCAATATTCCCAAAATTACCACTTGGCACCGCAAATACCACCTCCTTCATTCCCTGTGCCCGCAACTGTGCATAAGCCCAAAAATAATAGAAGGTCTGAGGTAACAATCGAGCAATGTTAATCGAATTGGCAGATGTCAACCGCAGCTCCTTATTCAATAAAGGATCATTGAAAGCCTGTTTTACTAAAGCCTGGCAATCATCAAAGCTACCATTCACTTCCAAAGCCCTAATATTGTTTCCGTTTTTGGTCAACTGATCTTCCTGCACTTTAGAAACCTTCCCTTTCGGATATAGGATCGTAACACGCGTACCTTCCACCCCCAAGAATCCCAATGCTACCGCGCCACCCGTATCACCTGAAGTTGCCACCAACACATCCAATAATTGATCGCCATCTTTGGAGAAATAGCCCATGATCCGACTCATGAACCTAGCGCCAAAATCTTTGAAAGCAAAGGATGGTCCATGGAATAATTCTAAAACCGCAGCTTCTGGGCTCAAGAATTTAACAGGAGCATCAAAATTTATAGCCTCGAAAACAATCTTCTTTAGGTCGTTCTCTGGAATATCCGTACCTATTACGGCTTTCGCAATCGTAAAAGCGATCTCCTGAAAAGAATATTGTTGGATATTTCGAAGGAAATAGGGATCCAGTTGCGGGATGCTTTCTGGCATATATAAGCCTTTATCCTGAGGTAAGGAATGGAAAACAGCATCCTGAAAAGATACCCTTAAATCTCTATTGTTTGTACTGTAATATTTCATGTTCAATAAAATTAGGATTGGGATAATACTTTAGGGCCTTCCACATTCACTTTGGAAACAAATTGAAGGCTCTCAATACCTTGTTCATTCAAATGTTGCTGAATGGCATCCACCGCCTTCTGCGCAGCCTCATGGCCTTTGGAAATAGCCACCACGGAAGGTCCAGAACCGGAGATCCCGAAACTCAAAACCCCTGCTTCCTCCGCGATGCGTTTCATTTCATAGAATTCCGGAATCAGAATGGCCCGCGTTGGTTCGATCAATACATCCTGCATGGATCGGGAAATCAAGTCATAATCTGACATAAAAATACCGGAAACCAATCCTGCTATATTACCCCATTGGATTACGGCATCTTTCAACGCCACTTTTTCTTTGATCAGTTGCCTGGCATCCCGAGTGGGCACATCGACCTGTGGAAATACGATTCCCGCCACCAATTCTTGCGGGACAGGCAATTTAACGATATCCAATCCCTCGCCACCACGAATAAGAGTAATCCCCCCCATTAATGCTGGCGCAACATTATCGGCATGCCCATGGCCACAAGCCAACCGTTCGCCGGCTATGCAGAAAGGCATCAATTCCTCTTTGCTCAAAGGATTCCCCATTAAGGTATTGATGGCAAATAATCCAGCAACGGTACTTGCTGAGCTTGATCCCAAACCACTCCCTATAGGCATATGCTTGATTAGATCGATCTCCACACCCACTTCATTCTCAAGACCAAGATGTGCTAAATACATTTTTACGCAGGCCGAAACCGTGTTCTTATCCGGATCTAAAGGCAATCGCCCATCATCTCCTACAATTGACCGGATGACCACCCCTGGGTTTTCCGTTCTTTTCATGAACACTTCGTCTCCAGGACTATCCACCGCAAAACCCAAGATATCATAACCGCAGATCATATTGGCTACTGTTGCCGGTGCAAAAACGCGAACTTCTTTTTTTATTAATTGAGACATTTTTTTCTTTTTAATTTTCAATGATTAAGCACCAACATTAACCAGATCAGCAAAAACGCCTGCTGCTGTTACTTCTGCTCCTGCCCCAGGCCCTTTAACGACCAGAGGTCTATCCTTATATCGTTCTGTAGTGAAGGAAATAATATTATCCGATCCAGAAAGCGCATAAAATGGATGTTTATCATCCAACATCTGCAGATTGATGGCTACTTCACCATTTTCCAATGTTCCAATATAGCGAATCACTTTATTCTGCTTGGCAGCCTCCTCTTTCATTTTATTGAAAAATTCATCAGCCTTTAATAGCTCCGCATAAAACTCATCAACAGAATTGGCCTGAAGGCAACTTTCCGGCAGGATATTGCCTAGTTTTACGGATTCTGATTCTATCGCATGACCTGCATCCCTTGCAAGGATCAGCATTTTCCGCATAAAATCTATTCCACCCAGGTCATCTCTTGGATCTGGTTCGGTATAACCCAGTTCCTGTGCTTTTTTTACCACATCATAAAAAGAGGCATCCCCTTTAAAATTATTGAAAATATAGGAGATGGTTCCCGATAGGATCGCTTCAATCTTGATGATACGGGCGCCACTCATCATAAGATCTTTTAATACCCGTACTATAGGCAATCCTGCTCCAACATTGGTTTCGTAAAAGAAATCCACACCATGTTTTCTAGCTGTATCATGTAATAGTCTATATTGGGCATAATCGCCTGAATTTGCAATCTTATTACAGGTAACTACGGAAATATTAGATCTGAAGATCTCCTCGTAATAAGTGGAAGGCAATTTACTGGCTGTATTATCAATAAAAACGCAGTTCGGTAAATTAAGGGCTTTCATTTGGCCGATAAAAGTGCCCAGGTCAGCGACCTCCCCCTGGTTTTCCAATTCATCCTGCCAATTTCCTAAATCAAACCCTTCCGGATTAAAGCCCATTTTCCTGGAATTGGAAATGCCGACCACTTTGATTTCAATATCATTTTGATCCAATAAAAAATCATGTTGTTCATGTAGCTGCTTAAAGAGCGTGGAACCAATGTTTCCCGTTCCAATATTGAACACATGCAAGGTCTTTTTCAATTCAGCAAAAAAAGCATCATGTACTGCATTTAAAGCCTTGGATAGGTCTTCTTTATTGATAATTACCGAGATGTTGAATTCGGAAGAACCCTGGGCTATTGCCCGCACATTGATCCCGTTCCTCCCTAAAGCATGGAAAAGTCGACCGGACATGCCTGGCGTACGTTTCATGTTTTCCCCTACAATAGCGAGAATGGAAAGTCCTGCTTCCAGTACCGGGACACTCAATTTATTCGCCATTAATTCCAGTTCAAATTCGTTTTTAATCAGGTTAACGGCCTTTCTTGCATCATTTGGATGGACCGCAAAGGTGATACTGTGTTCGCTGGAAGATTGGGTAATCAGAATGACATTGATCTGTTCCCTAGCCAACAGCGTGAATAATCGCCCACTGAATCCGGATTTTCCTACCATCCCACTTCCAGTTAGATTGATCACGGATACATCGGCAATGGAAGATATTCCTTTAATAGGGAAATTGGACTTTCCACTTTCAAATTGAATGACCGTACCAGGAAATTCTGGTTGAAAAGTATTGCGGATAACGATGGGTATCTTTTTCATAAAGGCAGGCACCATGGTAGGTGGATAGATTACCTTTGCCCCAAAATAAGAAAGCTCCATAGCCTCAGTATAAGAGAGAATCGGTAAGGAGAAGGCCTTTTTTACAATTCTTGGGTCTGCTGTTAGCATACCATTAACATCGGTCCAGATTTCGATGGCTGTAGCATTCAACACCGATCCGAAAATGGCAGCGGTATAGTCTGAACCACCGCGACCTAAAGTAGTGATCCTGCCTTTGTCGTTGGAACCGATGAATCCTGTTACAAACAACAATTTATCAGCGTGGGTTAATGCTAAAGCCTGGATAAGCTGATGGGTTAAGGCTTCATTCAAATGTGCATTTCCAAAATTATCATCTGTTTTGATGTAATGGGAAGCATTGATATACGTGGAATCCGGTATTTCCTGCTCCATGATCTTGGCCACCAGAAAATTGCTGCAACGTTCGCCAAAGGAAACAATGAGGTCCTTACTTTGATCACTCAACTCTTTTAATACAGCAATACCCTGGAGAAGATCTTCCAGATCATTGATCAAGAGCTTAAGTTTGGTGAGGACCGGATTCTGGAACTTTACAGCGATCAATTTTTTGACGACCTCAAAATGACGGTCTTCCATCAGTTTAAGATCGTCTTGAAAAGGTTTCCCTTCTGCCGCATCTTCAGCCATTTTGGTCAATAGGTTAGTGATTCCTGACATGGCCGATAATACAACTAAAGGCTTTTCGCCAGCATCATAAGATTTCTTTACGATCTGAAGTACGGCTTGAATACTTTTTACGGAACCTACGGATGTTCCGCCAAATTTTAAAACTTTCATTTTTTTGGGTTTATTTTACTGTTTAGCATTGATACACAACAAAAAAAGCCTTCCTGGATGAGGAAGGCTTCTTATATCTGTACTAAATACTATACAATAGAATCATTCCTCCGATAGATTTCTCCCGGTGGTAATAATAATTGTAATAATAATAGTGCTGTTATACATCAATTTACTGTTTGTTTTTTCAAATATATTATAAATATTATTACATACAAGAGGATTTGTTAAAATATTTTTAAAATACAGGTTTAAACAATTGAGAGGTGATTTTATTCAAACCTGCCTAAATAAACTTGATTTTGTCAAAAGTTATCCACAAAGAGGAAGTGTTAAATATGTTAAAACTTTGTTAAAAGAATCAAAAAATGTTTTGAATTCTATACAGTATGTCTTACATTTGCTTCAGCTCGTTTGAAAAATGTCAACAATTTTGGACGATTCGAGGAGCTAAAAGGTTGTATATAAAAGCGATTTAATGAAAACAAAGAAACTAGTGGCAGTGATGCTCTTCATAGGCTTATGTCTATTCTCGCAGGCTCAAACTAACCAAAGATCCTCAGACCCGGATAATCTAGCAAAAGAATACTTCTCCCAAATCATGGGTGTTGCGGTAAACGCGACGACAAATACCAAACTTTATCAATTTGTTTACGAGTGGTTAGGCACTCCTTACCGTCTTGGAGGTGATTCCAAAAGAGGTATCGATTGTTCTAAATTCTCTTTGGCGGTGTATGAAAATGTATTCAACACGACCATTGGCTACAACAGCCGTAATCAATACGATAATGTAACGCCTATCCGTAAGAATGAATTACAGGCAGGAGACTTGGTATTCTTCAAGATCAGAAGTAGAAATATAACGCATGTAGGTGTTTATTTAGGAGACGATAAATTCGCGCATGCCTCTTCTTCGAAAGGCGTAATGGTGAGTAATCTAAATGAAGCTTATTGGAAACGTTATTATTACAACGGTGGTCGTCCGAAATTGGATAATGGTAGATTAATGACTGCTGATGCGAATAACAACGAAAAAGGAAATTTGAACTAATTCCATTTTTAATATATAATATTTAAAAAATAAAGTCCGAAGGTATTTACTTTCGGACTTTATTTTTTTTAAGATAAATAGATAATTTCATTCTATCTCCGTCATTGCGAGGAGGTACGACGAAGCAATCTTTGAATATGCGGGAAGATTGCTTCGTTCCTCGCAATGACACATGACCCCCATACTTAATTAAGAATTCTTTTACATCGTCATTGCGAGGAGGCACGTCAACCCCATCATTGCGAGGAGGCACGACGAAGCAATCTTCCACCTTAATCTTAACCTTTATTATCCATTTTCTGGCGATGGTTTCTATTTAAAGCCTTCAAAATATGTTTAATTTTAGGTTTGAATCGTGGTTTAAGTAGGGTTAAAGCAGGGTTAAACCAACAAGAAACTATGTAAAGCATACATTTTACATACTTTTAGTATCCTTTCAGTATGGTTTTACTTCGAAGCTAACCATAAAATATCCTTTACAAATTTATTTCTGGTCCCCCAATTTACGACCTAGAAACTACAATATCCAAAATAACAACATTCCATTAGAGATCATGGGGATTATTATAAAGTTTTATTAAATTTACCGCTGAACAAAAAAGGTAGCATGTCGTCTAAGAAAACACTTATATTAAACAAAGATCAAATCCTTCAGAAGTCTAAACGTATCGCTTATCAGATCATCGAAGACAACTTTGATGAACCGGCCATTGTTTTAGTGGGTATTGCAGATCGTGGGTATGTTTTTGCTCAGCGTCTTCAGAAGCTATTGTTGGAGATTGCTCCGGATAAATCCATTGAGTTGATCAAGGTGAATATACAGAAGACCAAACGTTCTTTGGAGTCGACTACGGATGTTCCTTTGGAAACTGCGAAAAATAAGGTGGTTATTCTTATTGATGATGTTTTGAATAGTGGTAGGACTTTAGCGTATGGCTTGGGGGTGTTTATTAATGTTCCGTTGAAAAGAATGCGTACTGCTGTTTTAATTGACCGAAGCCATCATCAGTTCCCTGTTTTTAGCGATTATTATGGATTGAAACTTTCTACTATTCTTAAGGAGCATGTGGAAGTTCAATTGGAGGAATATGATAATACGGAGGATGCGGCTTATTTGTCGTAATTCTTACGTAATTGGGAGAACTTTAAGTCATTGAGATAATATTACGTCATTGCGAGAAGGTACTTTCGTCATTGCGAGGAGGTACTTTCGTCATTGCGAGGAGGTACGACGAAGCAATCTTTGAACTAATCGAAAGATTGCTTCGTTCCTCGCAATGACGCGTAAAGGGATCGCAATGACGCGAAAAATCCCCTTAAATTTAACTATTTCCTTTATAAACCTTCAACTTCTGGCCAATCCTTAAATTAGAACCTCTAAGGTTATTATCCGACTTCAACCTACTTACTGTCGCCCCGCGATATTTCTGCGCGATATCCGACAACGTATCCCCTTTCCTAACCGTATGAGTAACATAACTTAATACCGTATTCGGTTTTGTCTTAACATTCGACTTCTTCGCTGCGGCAATATTTTTCGAGAATTTAGCATCAACCGCATATTCCTGTTTAATTTCCGGAACTACAATCTGGTTATTCAATGCAGCATATATCAAAGAATCAGAAAAGTTTGCCTGATAAGGTAAAACCAATCTTCTTGGTTTTTCATTAGAAGCATACACCGTCCCTTTTTTATAAGCAGGATTAAACTCCTTCAACACCTCTAAAGACAATCCCAAACTCCCAGCAAGCTTATCCAAGCTGATGGATTTGTTCAACATCATCACCTTATTTTCTACCTCCAGATTCGTCTTCTGTGGTTGCAAACCATACAATTCTGCATGGTTCAGCACATAAGTCATGGCCACATATTTAGGAATGTAATTTTGGGTTTCCTTAGGTAAGAATGGAGATAATTCCCAATAGCTCGGACTGGAGAGTCCCGACCTTTGTATAGCACGCCTTACACAGCCCCTACCACAATTATAGGAGGCTAATGCCAACAACCAATCATTAAATTCGTCGTAAGCTTCCTTTAGATAAGTTGTAACAGCATAGGACGAAGAATAAACGTCCTTTCGTTCATCATAACTACCATCCATGGCTAAGTTATAGATCTTGGCTGTTCCATAGATAAACTGCCAAGGACCAACTGCCCCAGAAGTAGAAACGGTATGTGGATTCAAAGAAGACTCCACCACGGAAAGATACTTCACCTCTTCAGGTATCCCCTGCTCTTCAAAGATTTTATCATATATCGGGAAGTAATATTGGCCTAAACCCAATAGCTTCTCCATATAAGGCTTATAATTTCTGGAGATATATTTATCCAGATAAGCCTTAACCCGTTCATTGTATTCCAAGGGAATTGTTTTCTGGATGCGCTGAATCCGTTGTGCTATGAGTATATCCTCATTACTGAATTCGATGGCATGTCCATTTACGGATTTAATGGAATCCAGCTGTTGCATGATTTCCTCTTTTCCCTTTTCAACCTGGACGATAAATGCCTGTTGAATATTATCCGAAAATGCAGATCCTTCTGTGGTTATTTCTTGGGCTTGGCCTAGATTTAGAAAAACACCTAGGCCTAAAGTGACTAGGAAACTAATCTTTTTGTTCATACGCAGTAAAGTACTGTTAAACTTAATTTTAGTTCTTCGTTTAAAAACAAAAAGGTTCTATAAAACAATTTCTGTTTTATAGAACCTTTATTACATGTGGTCAACTAGCACAATTAAGCTTGTGTTTTGTTGGTATTATTTTCTGTTGATTCTTCATCTTTAGCGTTTGGATTTTCCTTTTGGCCATCTTTGAATTCTTTCACGCCACGACCCAATCCACGCATCAACTCAGGAATTTTCTTCCCCCCAAATAACAATAACACTACGACCACGATGATGATAATCTCGTTTGTACCTAAAAATAATAATCCTGATGTGTACATATTTTTAATAATTAACTAATTCTTCCTTAATGTAAATCTAACAAATATAGCGATAAAATCACAAAATCCCTGTAACTATCTTGCTATCCATTGTGACGGATTTACAGGGGTTTGTCCCTTGTAAATACTCAAATCCATGAAGGAATAACCTTCGTCTGGATCTGAATCCGCTGAACCGATTACCGTACCTGTAGAAACCTTCTGTCCCTTTCTTACAGATGCTGATTTTAGGTTGGAGTATGCCGTAAAATACTCACCATGTTGGATGACAACCGCGGTTCCACCCATATTCAATACCTGGATAACGGTTCCTTCAAAAACGGCCTTAACCGGAGCTCCTTCTGATGTTCGGATACGGATATAATCGTAGAAGTCATGAACGTTCCGTTCTACCACTACATTTCCATAATTACGAACAATATTACCTTGTGAAACCGGCCATGGAAGTCTTCCCCTATTCGAAGAGAATCCAGCAGATAATTTAGCTGCCTCTGGCGTATTGTTCAATACTGAAGATCCTGTTTTCTTTTCGATTTTCTTCTCGGCTTCTGCTACCGTTGTACCGGATTTCTTAGCTTCTGCTTCTGCGGCTCTTCTACGACGCTCCTCTTCCAATTTACGAGCGGCTTCAACTTCACGGGCGATCGCTGCCTTCATGGCTGCATCAATACGTTTTCTTTCTTGTTGTTTTTTAGTCAGCTGTCCGCGGAAACCACGTTCTTCGCTTGCCAATTTGTTCAACTCCGAAGAATGGGCTGCCCTATCCTTCGCGATAATATCTCTTTCCTTTTGTTGTTCCTTTAATAGGTTCTGTTGGGTCTGTTTATCTCGCTGAAGTTGCGCCAACTTTAACTCGATCTCCTTTTTATGTCCTTCGATTTCTGACACCTTAATCTTCCGGGCATCGGTAAATTGTTGAAGATATTTAATACGTTTAAAAGCTTGGTTAAAATCTTTTGATGCGAATATGAACATCATCTTATTGTAACCGTTCTTATTTCTGAAAGCGAACAAGATCATCTTTTCATAATCCTGCCTCATTTTCTCGAGCTCTTCTTTCAGTTTATCAACGATCTTATTATTGGATGCAATATTATTGTTGATGATCCGAAGTTCGCTATTGATGGTTCCGATTTTATTTTCGCGAAGGTCCAATTGTTTACTTAGCGCGGCAACTTCACGTTGTGAAAGTAACTTTTCGGCAGTTTTGGCTGTCAATACTTTCTGTAGCTGGGCAATCTCTCTGTCTATTCTTTCCCGCTGTTTCTTCAATTCCACACTACTTTGTCCGTAGGAAAGGCTAATTAAAAAAAACAGGGAAAATATGCTTAATACAATCTTTTTAAAATCCATGAACCGCTAAATTCTATCTTGTCGTTTTGTTAAAACTTCCAAAAATAAGGATATACACAATACGAAAACAAAAAAAACTATAATTTCTTTATTAAATGAGGTTTATAATTAATTGATAACCTTATATTTTGATGGTACGTTAAAGGGCATTTCGTTCGCAATATTGAATTCAGCCCTATTATAAGCCATATCTGCTGAAACCTTTGCACCAGATCCCTCCACATTTAACGTGAAACGCTGCGGAAAATTGTAGGCTCCGATCATGGCATAGTCTGAATAATTGGCTTCCAGTTTATTTGTTTTGCCCAATTCCATCAAATTAAAATTAAATGGTCGATTCTGGGCGTTTACCCCATAATGGAAAGTCAATCCTTCTTTTACACCGATAATCTGTATATCATCCGTAGAAGTTGCTACCTGCAATTGATCGGTCCGCAACATCTCCACCGATATATTTCCAACCAGGATATCTTCCAACATCCTGTAGGAAATCCCTGGATTGGTGTATTTATAGATATAGGAGAATGGTTTTTTAATATACTCTCCTTGCAATTTATTCATGATCTTAACGCTATCTGGCGTGATCATCACCCTGGCAGCCTCGATACCTAATAAGGCTGTAACAGAAATCCATATGGCTTTACCCCTATCGATCCGAATATTCAAGGTCACATTTTGATCTTCTTTGCCCATCACGACTTTTGCTTTTGCACGACCGTTGAAGGTGTGGAAATCAAGATTACTCAATTCAAAATTCCGGAGCAATTCTTCATTATTGCTTGCCTTTGGTAAGGTAGGATCTGTTTTAACTGTTTGTTTCTTGCTTCCACAGGCATTCATCAGCACTGCTAATACCAAAAGAAGGCTGATTTTATTCAATATATTTCTTCTCACTAATCTTCTGTTTTATTTTTTCTTTATCTACGGAACTATTGTCGCTCATGGTCAACGCTTTTTCCCATTGTTTTATTGCTTCTTTATTACGGCCTAATTTCATGAGGATATCCCCATAGTGTTCGAACAGAACGGCCGATGCCTCAGAATTCTTGACAGCCTGCTCTATCCAGTACAAGGCTTCCTTGAACTTTTCCTGCTGGAACAACACCCAAGCATAAGTATCTTGGAAAGTGCCTGATTTTTGGTTGATGTCATTGGCTTTGGCAGCATGTTTAGCCGCAACATCCAAGTTGGATTTACGGAGCGCTAAGTAATAAGCATAGTTATTCATTGCTCCCACGTTGGTAGAATCCAGTTTGATCGCTTCCTCATAAGCGACATCCGAGGCTGAGGTCATTTTCAACTCGTGATAAAGATCACCTAGGGATGTGTAGATGGTAGACTGTATAAAGGCGTTTTCATTCTCGCTCTGGTTCAATGCCGTTTCTAAATATTTTCTCGCATTCTCAAAATCCTTCTTCACCAGATTAGCTACTCCAATATAGTAGGTCAACATGACATTACCTGGATTTAATTTAAGGCCTTCTTGCCCATCTCGGATGGCCTGATCCGTATCTCCCGAGGAAATGTTCAATTCCACCAACTTTCGCCAGGCGTCTATTAATTGCGGCTGCATGGAAACTGCGGTAAGGTATAGGGATTTCGCCTGGTCCAGCTCTCCTTTTTGCCATAACACATCTCCTTTGAACATATGGGTATCCGCTACACGTGGATGCTTTAGCACCAGGATATTGGCCAATTCTTGCTTTTGATCCAGATTGAGGTTTTGGTTGATGGACATGACATTGTACATCACCCGATGTTTATCAAAATAACCGATGGAACTTGATTGAAAACCTGTCTTGAGGGCGTCATAGGCAAGTTTTTCCTTTTTTAGATCCACATACGCGTCGGCAAGATCAAAGTAAAGCAGATCATCCTTCGTATTTTCCAAACCTTCCATCAGGATCTTAACTGATTCATTTGGTTTATTATTCTCAAGGTTCAGAAAACCCAGTGCACTATAAACTTGTCTAATTGGGGATTTCTTTTGTCTCCATTTGTTGAGGATTGTTGCAGCTTCCGCATCCTTATCCATATCCATTAGGATCTCCGCCTTCAAAACATCCAAGGTATCGGACTCTCCAAATTTACCATTGCTCATTTCGATGACATCCAATGCTTCATCTGATCGTTTGGCGGCATGCAGCAACATCACTTTCTCGCGAAAGATTGCGGAGGATTTATCATTCTTTTCAAGAACTTCATTTATTAGACCGATAGCTGAATCCAGATCGCCACTACTTTTATAAAGCTCCAATAAGTGATTTCTATAGATAAGATTGTCTGGATCGTTGTTCACGGCCTGTTGAGCCGCAGGTATGGCCACATCAAAATTTCTTGCCTGGGCGTACAATAATGATTTGGCATAGAACATCTCGGCACCTTTAGGGTATTTCTGAAGAACCTCTTCAATTCCGGCCAAAGCAGCGGGGATATCGCCACTCTTTAATTTAGCTTCAATGGCTTGAAGCTTTTCTTTGTATTCTTTATTATCTTTCAAGTCTTGAGCAAACACGAATGTCCCCAGCAACAACAAGATACCCACCATCCAAAGCCTGCGCAACAATATTTTCTCCATTAGTTATATTCCATTAAGGGTTTCAGCTTATAAAAGACAAAACTACCAAAAACAAGGTAGGAATTTATTTTGGAAATTGAAAACAAATATCTTACCTTTGCAGACCTTATTGTAGTGATTACAGAAGGATTAGAAAAATATTAATTAATTAAATAAAAGCAAGTGAATACGTTAAGTTACAAAACTGTCTCTGCTAACAAGAACACCGTTAACAAAGAGTGGATCGTTGTTGACGCTGAAGGCGAGATTTTGGGGCGCTTGGCAAGCGAGATCGCGAAAGTGATCCGTGGAAAACACAAGCCTTCATTCACCCCACACGTAGACTGTGGAGATAACGTGATTGTTATCAATGCAGACAAAATTAGATTGACTGGAAACAAGTTGGGCGACAAAGTATATGTTCGCTACACAGGCTACCCAGGTGGTCAACGTTTCGTTTCTCCAAAAGAGTTAATGGCAAAACACCCTGAGCGCATCATCGAGAAAGCGGTACGCGGGATGTTACCTAAGAATCGTTTAGGACGTCAATTATTCAAGAATCTTTATGTTTATGCTGGAACTGAGCACAAGCATGAGGCACAGAATCCAAAACCAGTTAAATTTTAAGGAGAACGACTATGTCAACAACTAACACTTCAGGAAGAAGAAAAACTGCTGTTGCCCGCATCTACTTAACAGCTGGCAACGGGAATATCACTGTAAACGGTAAAGATTACAAAGTATATTTCCCAACATTACCATTGCAGTACATTGTTACCCAATCTTTATTGGTAGCAGAGTCTCTTGCAAATTTTGACATCAACGTTAATGTTCAAGGTGGTGGAGTTAAAGGTCAAGCAGAAGCTGTACGTTTAGCAATTGCTAAAGCGTTAGTAGAGCTTAACCCAGAAGTAAAACCTGCATTACGCGCTAAAGGTTTGATGACACGTGATGACCGTATGGTTGAGCGTAAGAAACCAGGACGTCGTAAAGCACGTAGAAGATTCCAATTCAGTAAACGTTAATATCAGGAGGATCAAAAAATGGCAAGAACAACATATCAAGAATTATTGGATGCAGGTGTTCACTTTGGTCACCTTACTCGTAAGTGGGATCCGAAAATGGCTAAGTACATTTTCATGGAACGCAACGGTATCCACATTATTGACTTGAACAAAACTCTTACGAAATTGGATGAGGCTGCTTCAGCTATCAAACAAATCGTAAAATCAGGTCGTAAAGTATTATTTGTAGCAACAAAGAAACAAGCAAAAGAAATTATCGCTGAGCAAGCAAAAGCAGTTAACATGCCTTTCGTAACAGAACGTTGGTTAGGTGGTATGCTTACAAACTTCGCGACAGTACGTAAATCAATCAAGAAAATGTCAAACATTGATAAGATGCAAAAAGATGGCACTTACGATGTATTGTCTAAAAAAGAGAAATTGATGATTCAACGTGAGCGTATCAAGTTAGAGAACCTTTTAGGAGGTATCGCAGACTTGAACCGTTTGCCAGCAGCTTTGTTCATCATCGACGTTAAGAAAGAGCATATTGCTGTTGCTGAAGCGATGAAATTGAACATCCCTACTTTTGCAATGGTTGATACAAACTCTGACCCTACGAACATTGACTTCCCAATTCCTGCGAATGATGATGCGACAAAATCCATCAGCTTAATCGCTAGTGTAATCGGAAAAGCAATCACAGAAGGTTTAGAAGAGCGCAAGCGCGATAAAGAAGAGGACGCGGAAAAAGAAGCTGCAGCATCAAAAGCAGCAGTTGACAATGGTGAAGCTACAGAAGCTACTCCAGGAAAACGCACTCGTAAAGCAAAAGACGTAGAATAATATATTCTATTAGATAAGCCGGATAGACAAGTGTTGGTTTCTGGAAGATGAGCTTCCTTTTACCTCCCCTGTCTGTCCGGTTTTTTTTAAATTAACATACTGTTATTCTTTCAAGAACGGAATGTTAACACTTCAATCGTAATTTTAAAAAAAAATATACTATGTCAGTACAAATTTCTGCATCAGATGTAAACAAATTGCGTCAACAAACTGGCGCTGGTATGATGGATTGTAAAAAAGCATTGATCGAAGCGAATGGAGACTTCGAAGCAGCAGTAGATTACCTTCGTAAAAAAGGTGCTAAAGTTGCAGCTAGCCGTCAAGACCGTGACTCTAACGAAGGAGTAATCATTGCTAAAGCAGCAGCTGATGGTAAATCAGGTATCGTTGTTGAAGTAAACTGTGAGACTGACTTCGTAGCTAAAAATGCTGACTTCATCGCTTTCGCTGAATCAATTGCTGATGTTGCATTAAACATCGCACCTGCTTCATTGGAAGACCTAAAAGCATTAGAAATCGGTGGAACTAAAATCGCTGATTTATTGATCGACCAAACCGGTAAAATCGGAGAGAAAATCGAAGTATCTAAATACGAAGCTGTAAATGCTGAGAAAGTTGTTGCTTATATCCACGGTAACTACCGTTTAGGTGTATTGGTAGGACTTTCTGCTGATGCTGATGGTGTTGAAGAGGCTGGAAAAGACGTAGCTATGCAAATCGCTGCTATGAACCCAGTTGCTATCGATAAAGATGGTGTTGATTCAAAAACTATCGAGCGTGAATTAGAGATCGCTAAAGATCAAATCCGTGCGGAAGGTAAACCAGAAGAAATGGTTGAGAAAATCGCTGCAGGTAAATTGAACAAATTCTACAAAGATTCTACTTTATTGAACCAAGAGTTCGTAAAAGATTCTTCTAAAAACATTGCTCAATTCTTAGATACCGTAGCTAAAGGATTAACAGTTACAGCTTTCAAACGCGTTCAATTAGGCGCATAAGCTTTATCTTATACAGAAGAGCTCCATCTTTTTGAGATGGAGCTCTTTTTTTATACAAAAGATTCTTCTTGGCAAGAATTCCTTAAGATTTGCTTAAATTGCTTAGGAAATCGCGCAATATGAGAATCAAGCAAATCAACAACAATTCCATCAACCAGATCATGTTAATATTGATTATTATCCTGATCGGTATCATTATTTTCAAGAACCTTTATTACTACTTGCCAGGATTTCTTGGTGCCATCACCTTATATATTTTATTTAGAAAGAGCTTTTTTTACCTAACGGAAGTTCGGAGAGGCAACAAAACGCTGACCAGCATTATGTTCATTCTCTTATCCATTGTTTTTATTGTTTTGCCGTTATGGGCGATCGTAGATTACCTGATTCCTCAGATCACGTCCTTTCTTAGCAATACAGATCAGATTGTATCGCAATTTAATCTCCTGAAAGAATATATGGCTGATAAGCCTTTTCTAAAAGATATTGATATGTCTGATGAAGCTTTATTGGCGATGCTGCAACGGTTCACGAAATATGTGCCCAGCATTTTGAATTCCGTGGCCGAGGTTGGTGTTAATATATTGGTGACCTTCTTTGTACTGTATTTCATGCAGGTCCATGGTCGCAAGATGGAAGAATATATCATTAAAGCTATTCCCTTTTCTCCAAGGAGTAAGGATGAGATCTGGCATGAGGTGGATTCCATGGTAAGATCGAATGCGATCGGTATTCCAATCCTAGGGGCATGTCAAGGGGTGGTTGCTATGCTGGGTTATTGGATCTTTGATGTGGATAATTTCATTTTGATGGGCATCTTAACAGGAGTAGCATCCATTGTACCGGTATTAGGTACTATGACCATCTATATTCCTTTAGGCATCATTACTCTGGCTTCTGGACAGACTGGAAATGGCATTGGTATATTACTTTATGGTCTAATCCTAATTGGAAGTATCGATAATATTCTTCGATTTACCATCCTGAAGACCTTAGGCAATGTTCCGCCATTGATAACTGTTTTTGGGGTATTATTGGGATTAAAAATGTTCGGTATGTTGGGTTTGATTTTTGGTCCTTTGATCCTTTCTTCGGTAGGTGTTTTGATCAAGGTGTATAGCAATGAATATGGAAGAGGGTCGGCTATTATTTTGGATGACGGTTCAACAGAGATTACGAATAGGGATTTATCAAAGTAATGTAAGCTTGTTCGGCAATCTTCCTTGAAAAGTCATAATCATCTTACGCAGTGATGAATATCATATATTCCTAAATATTAGTTGCTTAAATTAGGAATATAAAGAAAGCAATACTTATGAAACAACTTGAAAACAAAGTAGCCATCGTAACTGGGGGAGCCTCAGGTATTGGAAAAGCCATTGTAGAATTATTTGTTAAAGAAGGTGCCAAAGTGGTGATATCGGATCTCAATGATAAATTGGGTAATGAACTGATCAACAATTTAGGAGAAGGTAATGTGATCTTCATCAAAGCAGATTCTGCCTCTCCGGAAGACAATAAGAAAATTGTGGAAGCTGCCATCGAAAATTTTGGCGCATTACATATCGCAGTGAACAATGCAGGAATCGGTGGAGATGCCGCAGCAGTTGCTGATCTTTCGATTGAAGGCTGGAAGAAAGTGATTGACATCAACCTGAATGGTGTATTCTATGGTATGCATTATCAGATTCCTGAAATTGAAAAAGTAGGTGGTAGCATTATCAATATGGCATCCATTTTAGGATCTGTTGGCTTTGCTAACTCTTCTGCCTATGTAGCTGCAAAGCATGGTGTTGTTGGATTGACCAAGGCTGCAGGTTGGGAATATGCCACCAAAGGCGTTCGTATCAATGCCATAGGCCCTGGATTTATTTCTACCCCGTTGGTTGATAATGCGATGGATGAGGCAAGTCTGAAATTTTTGGAGACCCAACATGCCTTCCAACGCTTAGGTAAACCAGAGGAAGTAGCAGAATTGACCTTATGGTTGGCATCAGAAAAATCATCCTTTGTTACAGCATCTTACTATCCAGTGGATGGTGGATACTTGGCGAAATAAGTTTTTAGCTAAACATTTAGCAAGAATCGGATTTTATATTTGTGGGAAAGGTTGGAAATTTGAGTATGGAAAGAACACAACAAGAGATTAATTATAATCGGATTGCAAAAGCTATCCAATATTTACAAGATAATTTCCAACAGAAACCCAGTTTGGAGGATCTGGCCGAACATGTACATTTGAGTCCTTATCATTTTCAGCGGCTTTTTAGTGAATGGGCGGGCACAAGTCCGAAGAAGTTTCTTCAATTTTTGCAATTGGATTATGCGAAGAAATTATTGCGTGGAAAAGAACACAATCTTTTTGACAACCATATCCTAACGGGTGTAAGCAGTACCAGTCGGTTACATGATCTTTTTGTACAGATTGAAGGTATGAGTCCGGCTGCTTTCAAGAACGATGGCCAAGGGTTGCTGATCAAGTACAGCTACCAGCCTAGTCCATTTGGGATGTGCCTGTTGGGATCTACCGAAAAAGGTCTTTGCTATATGGCCTTTGTATCGGAAGGTGAAGATGGTTTGCTAGAGCTTAAATCGGGATTTAAGCAGGCGGATTTCAAGGAAATGGAAACATCCTTCCACAGCGATGCGATGCAGATTTTCAATGGTGAGGAAGCTTCGCTTTCAAACATCAAATTGCATCTGAAAGGCACTCCTTTCCAATTAAAGGTTTGGCAAGCGTTATTGGAGATCCCTTCTGGCGAGTTAAGGACCTATCAGTCTATTGCCGATAAGATCAACCATCCAAAAGCATCGAGAGCAGTTGGAACAGCCATTGGACAAAATCCGATAGCATTTCTGATCCCCTGTCATCGGGTGATCCAAGGTTCTGGTAAGTTGGGTGGATATCGATGGGAACCGATCCGGAAATCTGCCATCATTGGATGGGAACAAGCGCAATTATATCCAGAAAATCAACCTTCGGTTTAAGATATGATGTTATTCAATTTCGCAGATCCTGAGAAGAATTTGTTGCCCTATGATGGTATGGTGCATTATTATGGTGTTATTACAGATAAACAACGCTATTTTTATGATGCGTTATGGCATGAAATTGCATGGAAGCCTGATCAGGCGGTGATTTTTGGAAAGCATATCGAAACGAAAAGAAAGGTTGCCTGGTATGGAGATCGGCACTTTGAATATACCTATTCAGGCATTCAAAAAGTTGCCCTGCCCTGGACTGATGTTTTATTGGAACTTAAGCAGCTGGTTGAAAAAGCCTCAGGAGAGACTTTTAATTCTTGCCTATTGAATCTCTATCACGATGGATCGGAAGGTATGGCTTGGCATAGTGATGGCGAAAAAGATCTCAAAAAAAATGGTGCTATTGCTTCCCTTACTTTTGGGGCGGAAAGGAAGTTCAGCTTCAAGCATAAAGAAAGCAAGGAAAAAATTGATATCAACCTTGAAAATGGCAGTTTATTGATCATGAAAGACCAGACGCAGACTCATTGGTTACATCGGCTCCCTCCTACCAAAGTTCCGCATGGTCCACGGATAAACTTGACTTTCCGAACGATAGAGAACTTATAGACATTCAGGACGATGGAAAACTGATATTCTGAAGGTTACTGATTCCGCTTTTACCAGTCGCTCTTACAGATTCCTTAACATGTATGTAAATAAAAATAGTCCATTAGTCAAAAATATACAATGTCCAAGTGTTTTCTATTAAATATAGGGACTCAACATTTTAAAGAAATTGCCATATAAATAAAATTGTAAATCCTATTTGCACAATTAACAAAACATTATTTATTGGCACCTTACTTCTTGCAAAAACAATTATTGAAAATACAGATAAGGCTATCAAAACCAATTCGAAATAAGAAAAAGGAATAAATTTTTTAAAAAAACTAACTTTATCCTCATATAAATCATATTTATTAAACGCATAAATCCATAAGCCTAAGTAGCATACGTTAAGCAGAATTGCAACATAAGAAACAATAAATGGAGATATTTTTTTCATTATTAATAGATACTTAGTTTTTATTATTTATTGCAAAAATCCTCCTTTTTACAACCCCATAAGCAATACCAATGATCGCAACATACACAAACTATATCATGCACTAAACAAATATTATAACGGTAATAACAACATCCCTCAATATTTTAGACTACTAATAATGATGTTAGAGTAATTTTATATCTTCTCATAATTTATTGGTTATAAATTTATTAATATTTAAGTATAAAAAACATCCATATATTTTTATAATACATTTTATTAGTTCTCATCCTAATATACTACGACTATTAATTTTGGACTTTCTTCTATAACCTCGTAGCAGTTTCTATTCTTGGTATCGTGCTTTTTCTGTAGTTGGGTTTTCATTTGCCCAGCATGGTCCTCGGATAAACTTGACTTTCTGAACGATTGAAAATGCTTAGACAATCAAGACGATGGAGAACGCCTAAATCTGCCGTTTTCAGATTTTAAATTAATTAACTACCTTTGTAGCACACAAATCAACTCCATATGTAATAAATAAATCTTTCCGCATTTGATTCCGTTAGCTCCTTAACGAGCTCGCATTTCATTATTTCACCCTTTAGCGAAAAGATTTATGTTTATATTACAACAAGCAACTTATATACATCCAAATAAAGATGTTCTGTTCGAGAACATCAATTTCATTATCAATAAAAATGATAAGATTGCCCTTATCGGGAACAATGGTGCAGGAAAATCCAGTATTCTAAAGATTATTGCCGATAAACTTCCCTTGTCTTCAGGAATAATAAGCTGTTCATCAAAACCGTACTACATTCCGCAGACCCATGACGATTACAATGACCTAACTATTGCGGAGGCATTGGGAATTTCAGGTAAACTGCGTGCTTTACATGCTATCCTGCAGGGAGAAGCGACAGCGGAAAACATGGAAGTTCTTGAAGACGATTGGACTTTGGAAGATCGTTGTGAACAAGCTTTAGAAAAATGGGGCTTATCTGGACTTGATTTAGAGCGAAAATTAGGCAGTCTGAGCGGTGGCCAAAAAACTAAGGTTTTTTTAGCTGGTATAGAAATCCAGGAGCCGGAATTTATTCTGATGGATGAGCCGAGTAATCATTTAGATCAAGATGGCCGCAAATTACTCTATGATTTTGTAGAAAAAACCAACAAAACCCTTTTGATCGTTAGCCATGATAGGCAATTATTGGAATTGATCCCACAAATAGCAGAGTTAAGCCGTGATGGAATTCGCTTATACGGCGGCAATTACACTTTTTATGCCGAGCAAAAGGGAATTGAATTGGATGCGCTGAACCATCAGGTACAATCGCAACAAAAGGAACTCCGCAAGGCCAAGGAAAAAGAAAAAGAGGCGATAGAAAGGCAAAATAAATTGAATGCACGTGGCAAAAAGAAACAGGAAGGTGCTGGAATGCCAAAGATCATGATGAATACCCTTCGCAATAAAGCTGAAGGCAGTTCCTCGAAACTGAAATCGGTACATGAAGAAAAAATATCGGGTATCCAAAGCCAATTAACCAGTTTAAGAAGTATTCTCCCCGAAATAGATCAAATGCAATTCGGGTTTGAAAACTCTGATAGTTACCGTGGTAAATTACTTTTAGAGGCGCAGGAAATTAATTATAAGATTCCTTCCATTGATGCAATAAATGATTTTGAAGCCAGTAACAGTGGAAGATTTCTTTGGAAGGAAGATCTTTCTTTTCAGATCCGGCATGGAGAAAGAATTGCTATTAAAGGATTAAATGGCTCCGGTAAAACTACCTTGATCAAGATTTTGTTAGGTATTTTGGAACCATCCAAAGGAAAGCTCCTATCCAATAGCAAAAGATACGTCTATGTTGATCAGGAATATTCCTTAATCAAGTCGAATCAATCCATCTATGAAATTGCACAACATTTTAACTATGCCGGCCTTCAGGAACATGAGGTGAAAATTAGGTTGAATCGTTTTCTTTTTGATAAGGAAACTTGGGATAAATCCTGCCTATCCTTAAGTGGAGGCGAAAGAATGCGATTGTTATTGTGCTGTCTGAATATTTCCAATCAAGCACCAGATATCATGGTCTTGGATGAACCAACCAATAACATTGATCTTCAGAATATCCTTATTCTTACGCAAGCCATCAAGCAATTTCAAGGAACTTTACTGCTGGTTTCGCATGATGAGGTCTTTTTGAAAGAGATAGGGATTGAAAGGGAATTGAGCTTATAAGTTCACCTTATAAAATGAGCTAATAGATTGACCTTATAGATTCGGATGGTAATCTCTATCAATTTGATCTTTTAGTTCTGGATGCTTTTGGACATATTTCGCAACGAAGGGACAATACACCATGACTTTTTTATTCTTCGCCTTGGCAAATGCAAATGCTTGTTCTGCCAAGGCAGAAGCAACTCCTTTTCCCTTCATGCTATCCGGAACGACCGTATGCATCAAAGCAATGTCTTTTTTATAAAAGCGATATTCCAATCGTGCGATCTCACCACCTTCCCTATATTCAAATTGTAGGTTAGACTCATTGTTTATTATTTCCATAGCATTTGGTTTTTAATAATATTACCAAAAATTTAACAACTCATCAGTAAATTGGTTGTTAAATTTTAACATTCCTAAGAATATTAAATTTTTATATGCTTGAGAATATAGGCTGTGGGTGAGATTCCCTGTATTTGTCTAAAATTATTACGAAATGAGGATTTTGATTTAAATCCCGATTCGTAAGCTAAAGTAATAATATTTAATTCACCTGCATTTATTCGGTCAATTTGGGATATAAAGTATTCTATCCGAAGCTGGTTAATATATTCATAAATCGATCCTTCAAAATGTTGTTTCAAGGCCTTTTCTAAATGATAAAGGGAGGTATCCAGGCTATCTGCTAATTTTGTCAATGTAAAATCCATATCTAAGTATGGTTTCTCTTGTATCAAGTGGGCTATAATCTGCTCGTTTAATTCCAGATATTTCACAATTTTAATTTTAGGTATACATTTATTTTATACAATAATACCTAACTAATATTAATACATCATTAAAGAAATAAACATAAACTTTTAATTAATTTTTAATCAAACCTTAAATACCTTCCATTGCTTTTATAAATGATTTAGAATCCGAAACCCATCCAAAAACTCCCCCCTGCATTTTCGTACTTTTTATAACCGCATCATAGTTACCATTATCCGTCGCACCTGTACAATCCTTTAACAATAAACACCAATAACCTAAATCATTCGCTTCCGTCATAATGGTATTAACACATACGTCTGCAGTTATGCCTGCAATTACGAGGTGTGTAATCCCTAAATTTTGCAGGACTAGATGCAAATTACTAACTCCCATAGCACCTTTTCCAGATTTATCGACCAATATTTCACCCTCAATCGGTTCTACTTCTTTCACAATCCCCCAACTTTTTGAACCCCTGATGAGGAGTTCCCCAATCCCACCTTTAGGTTTTTCTCCTATCCCCGTTCCCTTACCAATTATTTTGCTTCGTAGGAGCTTATTATATGGGCAATCACTTAGGTCTGGCAAATGTCCTTCCCGGGTATGGATAACCGTTATATCAGTTTTTCTGACTCTATTTAATACTTCCTTTGTTGCTATAAGAGGAGTTGCTGTATTCTCAAGAGGATATTTCATAACATCCACATAGCCCTTTTCTCCACAAAAATCTATTTGAAAATCAATGCTCAGAAAAGCTGTTCTTCCTGAATCAAATTCCAGATAAGAGGTTTCGCCAAAATCAGGATTGTCTTCGCAGCCTACTTTAAATAATTTTCCTTTAGGCTCTCCAAATTGCCAAATCGGATACCAAAATGTTTTGTTTTTCTGGAAATCATCATAATCCTTTTGCAACTGTTTTAGAGTCTCTTCTTTTCTTTTCGATAGGATGTTTTCATAATGGCGTTCTTCAGCCATATCTGAAACCGATCCCGGCTTCCAATTTTTCTTTTCTGATTTCATAGCTTTTTATTTTAATGAATCTGAAGTATTACGCTTCCTCAATATTGCCTTTTCAAAAATTAATATGAAAAGTATTACCGAAATGATAGGATTACTTAGAATAGTGGTAATTAAAATCGGGACATCTTTCCAAGTTTCTGGGCTTAAAAGAAACAATCCTAAGCTAAGAAACACTGAAAAACCCACAATACTCTGTTCTCTTTTTTCAAACTTTTGATCTTTGGTCATCATGGTAATTCCTATTCCAATTACTGAAGAAGCGATGCCTAATAACAATGCCCCAGCTATATGGTCTGGCATAGCGGCCATAAATCCTGAAACCGGACCAATAAAAGCCAATCCAATGAATATGATCGAAGCAACTATAATAAAATATCTTGAGGCTACCTTAGTCAGCGAAACGATTCCAATATTTTCACCGTAGGCCACGGTAGCCGGAACGCCTAAAATTCCTGGGATGCAATTTTCAATGGTACCAAAATAAAAAAACGAACGCTTGGAGGAACGGTCTTCCACTTTTTCATTAACAACTGCGGAATATCCCTCCAAATTGCCATAAAAGTTTAATGAAGACATGATACTAACCACAAACATAATTAATAACAAATCCCATGCTGGCCAGGCAATACCATATGGAAAAAGTTTTGGAACAACAAAGAGGCTTGGTTCACGAACTAAATCCCAAGCAAAATCTCCGAAAAACATAAAGATAGGATAACCCACCACTATGATAATCATGGGAGTCAATGTCCCCCATATCCCCTTTCCTTTTAGTGCAGATACAATACCTACCAATGCTAGGATAATGCCTATCAGAAATTGCCAATCAAATCCATTTGAGGTCAATAATTCAACGCCTTGTTTAGAAATGGATAACCCGACCATAAGAACCATAGATCCTAAAATCAGCGGGCTCCATATTTTTTTTATCATTTTTAAAAGCCCAATGGATGTTAAAAGGATAATAGCTAAACCTACTATGGTTTGGGAGAAGAAGGCTTGTATTGCATATTCTTTTCCACCTGTAGAAACAGCTGAAATGATGGCTAAGGATGGAATTATATTAGGTCCAGAAACCATGGCCATTTTGTGTCCCAACCAGGACTGGATCAAGGTAGAGATTCCAATAGTTAGTACAATTGCTGAAATATAGATTACCAATTCATCAGACTGAAAATCCATTCCCTTTCCTACAATAGCATATCCCCAAACCACTGCATATATCATCGTGACTAACCACTGACCTGAGTATAATATCCAATCTTTTATGTTTTTAGGTTTATCCGAAATCTGATAAACAAGGTCTTGCGACTTTTTCTTCTCCTTATCCATGATAATCTCCTCATGTAGAATTCGTTAAAAGAACAGTAGGAGAAGGTAATCGTTCAAAAAAATTAAAATTTAACGATTTTGAGTTAAAAGTGTTCTTTTTTAAAGTATCAACCTAGGCTTTTATGGAAAAGAGCGAAGAAAACAAATCTTTGATTTACAAAATTGATGAAAAGCCTCCATTTGGAAAGGCGGTAATATATGGTATCCAGCATATTTTTGCAATGATTTTAGGGAGTATAACGACCGCCATTATCATAGGAACTACTGTTGGGCTTAATTCTTCTCAAATTGGACTTTTAATTGGTTACATCAATATTGCAGTAGGGATAGCCACCATCATTCAAGTAACTCTTGGCATTAAGCTACCCACTATTCAAGGTTCAACTTCAGGTCATATTCCGGCATATTTGGCCTTAGGTTCACTAGGGGTATCCCTATATGCTGATCCTTTAGTCACCATGCAATATTTATGCGGAGCTTTATTGATTGGAGCCATATTTCAAACAAGCATAGGCGTTTTCAATATTATAAAAAGAGTTGCAAAATATATTTCACCAATCACGGTGGGCATTATTATTATGATGATTGGTCTTGGACTATGGCAAGTAATCACAGATTTCATAGATGGGGCTTGGATTTATGCCATAGGATTAATCGCCTTAGTCATTTTCTTTAGTTTTGCCTTTGGTAAAACGACGAGAACGATGTCCTTATTTTTGGCAGTCCTTGTTGGATATGTGGTAGCTATTATTGGTACACTTCTAGACTGGTTTCCTGAGAAACATGCCATGTTTGTAAATATTCAGAACATATTGGACGCCGAATGGGTAACTATGCCTGAAATTTTTCCATGGGGGCCACCAAAATTCAATTTAGGATTTATCCTAGCCATGGCGATTCCCTATCTGACAGCATCATTGGAATCCTTCGGTGATTATATGGCCTTATCTAAAGTTATTAAAACAAAAGCCCCTGGTGTCAAACGAATAAGTCGTGGAATTGCTGCGGAAGGTATTGGAAGTATAATATCCAGTATCCTAGGGACCAGTGCAACATCGACTTTTTCACAAAACATTGGGGTAATAAGGCTTAGCGGGGTGGCGAGTAAATTTGTATGTATTGTAGCGGGTGTTCTTTTATTATTGATAGGTGTACTCGGTAAATTCGGTTCTGTTATGGCTGAGATTCCCCAGGTAATTCTTGGAGCTGCCTACCTTATCGCGTTTGGCCTTTTAACTATGACAGGTTTAGAATTGGTCCTTCGGGCAAAGATTGACAATTCAAGAAATCAAATCATTATCGGTACAGCTCTGTTATTAGGGCTATCTCTGCCTTACTATATGAATGAAAACCCTTTAAAAATTGATAACCCAGCTATTTCGGTTTTTATTAATGTCATATTATCTACCCCGATGTTGGTCTCTGGTATTTGGGCTTTTGCTTTAGATAATATATTACCGGGCGACGATGAAATTCGAGGATTGAAAGATTGGATTCCTTCAGAGAAAGAAACTTAAGCCCATCTAAAGTCAAGCTTTTTTCCAAATTATTACTTGATTTTTTTATATTTAGTTAACTAACTAAATAAACCTTATGCCGCATCGAGAGGAAAATGCCGTATGCCTAAATTGCCAATTTAATTTCAAAGGAAATTATTGCCCCCATTGTGGACAATCCGCACATGAACACCGAATCGATGCGCATTATTTCCTACATGATATCCCGCATTCCGTTTTCCATGTGGATAAAGGCTTTTTCTATACTTTAAAGTGCCTTTTCACAAAACCGGGTGTAATGATTAAGGATTACCTTGATGGAAAACGTGTACCCTATTTTCGGCCATTCGCCTTTGTCTTGATCATGACGACCATTTGTTCCTTGATCATTAAAGGCATACACTTATGGATCGATAAAATTCAACCTGCTGCACATGGAGATCAACTCATCGGACACGGATTCCTTGGAAAATATTTTAGTGTTTTCATTTTTCTAATGATTCCCATTACCAGTCTGATAACCTGGATTACTTTTTATAAACATAAATACAATTATTGGGAACATTTCCTTGCCAACACCTATATCGCTGCGCAACTCAATATTATCCTCTTGTTGATAAATGTATTAAACCTATTTATGGTGGCTTTCCAAATTAACTTTTCTAAGGATGGGGTCAATCTCTTTCTTACCTTTTTCATGATCCCCTTTTTATTTTTATTTGGTAGCATCTTCGGGTTTCTAATGATGCATGAAAAACGGTCAAGGCTGTGGATTGTAATCGCCAAAATTATTGCGATGAATTTTGTATTGGCATCCCTATATATTTCGCTCATGAATTATTTTGACATCATCAATCTATAAGCCAACTACTTTTGCTAATACCTGACGATGTTTTACAATCATCCAAATGAACACTTAATTAAAATATGTCCATCTTTAATAGGTTTCATATTTAGGTCTACGAATTTCGTAGATAGAAAATATTAACTAAATTATATGTATATTAGATATGTTAACACATTTGTTCACAACAATTTAACAACCGTGACAAAGACTTAAAGACAATAATTATGAAAAAAATATTAATTATCTTCTCTTTTTTGGTAGCCTCTTTTTCTTATTTAAAAGCTCAGACAATTGTAAATCCTGATGGCACCCATTCTACCGTAATCAACAATGGACCGACAAAGACAATTGTAAATCCTAATGGCACCCATTCTACCGTAGTCAACAATGGACCGACAAAGACAATTGTAAATCCTAATGGCACCCATTCTACCGTAATCAACAATGGCCCCACAAAGACAATTGTAAATCCTAATGGCACCCATTCTACCGTAGTCAACAATGGACCCACAAAGACAATTGTAAATCCTGATGGCACTCATTCTATTAAAAAAAGGCCAAAAACTATCCTTTTACGTACGTTAAAACATTTGTTTTGATTTACTATTGAGGAATAAATGAAAACTATTGATTGAAAACTAAATTATTATACAGGTTTAATATGTATATATACTAAAAAAGCTCGACGCAAGTCGAGCTTTTTTCAAGTAGCGGGGAGCAGGATCGAACTGCCGACCTCAGGGTTATGAATCCTGCGCTATCGCAGACGCTATATTTTGATTACCAATGTTTTACGATAATTCCCCACGACTACTGTAAAAAATACGTGAAGTTTTTAGTAAATATCCTTTCAGAATTGCATGTACGATTACTTTGACAACACCCCAAATCTACGGACTGAAAGCCATGGGAAAAAATAATTTTAAAAAAGTTTTGTTGCATATTTGCTTATTTCGGAAACTTTTAATAGGTTTGCATAGTCAAGTCAGATATAAGTATAAGTGTGCTCATATTGTTGCATATATGATTCTTTTGGAAACTTTTAATAATGATCTAAATGAAAGATGAGAAGGTAGTCATACAAGTAGATCCGTTGGCAAAAGCATTGGGAATACTCCAGGATAAAGTGAGGCTGGGATATTCACCAAGGAAGCTGGTAGATCTGGTGACCAAGAAAGGCGGAGAGGCAGCGTTGCGCAATGCGATCATGACTTTGATTGACAGCGGCTGGTCAGAATACGAATTTACCGATTCAACATATACAGCGGTAAGGAGATTGGATCTGCCTGATTTTGCAAGAGGATATTTTAAAGAATTAAGAAACACAATAAATGAACAGAGCAAACACAATGATGCAACCAAGTCCAAGGATGACAGTGGTGCATCTATCAAAAGCATTCCTGGGAAGGTTTCCGGAAGTAGCGCTGCGTGAGTTGGGATTTGAATATGGTGGCAAGTCATGGGGTAATGACAATTTACCATACTACCAAATGTATGCTGATCAGTCAACCGAAATCTATGTAGTCAACTTCGATGAAGTGTGGGTATCCATTGGTACTAAGTACAGAAAATGCAAAGTTTCCAACATCGAGGAATTGAAACAACTAATCTCGGTATTGTAATGATCAGGAAGTCAAGTAAGATGCTCTATCTGGGCAAAGAAAAGTTGCACAGGGAAGATTACCTACCTAATCTGGAAAAGGGATTTGCAAAGGTTCATGGTGGGGAGAAGGTGTTCGAAACCAAACAGCCTAAAGCCATGCGCTCCGTACCAATGTACGACAGCAAGAACACCATAAAGTTCGTAGACCTTGACGACCCCCGTAGCAACGAGGAAATACGCAGTGCATGGAAAGAAGAACAGGAAAAGAAACTGAGGTCATTGGCTTCGTAGTAAGATAACAAAAGGAATTAGAAATGGCATATATATCAGTAGATGTCGATATAGACATAATCGACCACTTAGACGAAATAAGTACGGATGAATTAGTAGAAGAATTGAAAAAGCGTAAAGCTGAAAAGGCTGTCTATAATGGCATCCATACCTACAAATTATTCGGCGCAGAATCTCTTCAAGACATTATGAAAGTTGAAGCATTCATCAACAAATACAAAGACATTCCAGAGAGTGATTTAGATGCTTTCTTGGACAAGTATTAACCCTCTAACCCCCACAACCAAATGGAAAGATTAACAATAAAGGAACTCGATTCTAAAATATTTTATAGAGTAGGTACTCACAACGGAGGTGGTATGTGGTACCATCCCGATGGCAGCTTTCATGGGTCAATGAATAGTGAAGCGTTTAATATGCTACAATGCCATTCAGTAACTATGCCCTTTGATAAAGACATCGTTGGTTATTTATCAGTTGCAGACAGCTTAGAAAGCCTCAAAAATTGGTTTAACGATGATGATATGAAAATCTTAGAACCTTTAGGATTTAAAATATTGGCTTATGAAGCTACCGATTATAAGCTTCATCAAAACCATTGGTTAATCAATCAAGAATCCAGCGTTTGCTTAGCCCTACCTATTGATGAAAAGGAGGTGGAAGGTGAGTAATATCAGCAACCCTAGAATGACGCATCCTGATGGTATGTACGCAGCTAAAGCTAGAAGTGAAGATTATGTATCACTACGCGACCACTTCGCAGGATTGGCTATGAACGGTGAACTTTCGAGAATAGCGTATAATGGAAACGGAAGAACGTATTCAGATTTTAATGATTTAGCAAAGAAGTCCTACCAAATAGCCGATGCCATGCTAAAAGCAAGAAAGGAGGTTAAGCCATGAGTAAAACAATAGAGGAAATAATCGCATACACCGAAGGGTTAGAAGGTTACGATTTAGTAGGCAGTCAGAGATATTTAGCAATAGAAGTAGCCAAACGCTATGCCCAATCCCAAACACAGGAACTTACAGACTGGAAAGAATCTGCAAGTAAAGTTTTTAAAAACTTGGAATTACAAGCTATCGGAAAAACTTTAAGTATTGGTTTAGGTGAGGATGTATCGGTGAATGTTCTGCCGAAAATTAAGGAGCTTCATGAGCAGAATGCGGAGCTTGTTGAGATGCTTAGACATGTTGTGTACGAATATGAGCAAGGTGAATCATCATATCGAACAATAATGGAAATAAAGGAACTATTAACCAAATATAACCACTTAAACAAAAAGTTATGAATAAAGGATATTTAAATAACGATGAAAAGACACCAATTCTATGGTTTAGAATGGAAATTAGAATAAAGTTGTCAGTATTTGCAAAAGCGATTACGGACTATTTTTATAATTATGGTGGATTTTTCCCCGATAAGCTTACTAAGAAAGAAGCTGAACGAATATTAAAACGTCAAGTATATAATTATGGGACAAGTGGCGAAACGCCAGATAGGCAATTTGAAGCATCTTTTGAAGAAGGTGAAAGGTATAATTCAATTTACGATTCTGCTATAAAATGGGTTAATACAAATCATCCACACTTAAACAAAAAGCCATGAACGCAAAAGAAAAAGCAACGGCTATTGTTAAGCAATTTTGGATGAAGATTCCAAACCAACAAGACAGCTATCCACTATCGATTCAATGCGCCATCATCCATGTTAAAGGGATTATAGAAGAGCTGGAAAGCATACCTTTTAAGACAGATATAGGCGGTAGTCATAACAATGAGGGATATTCAATCATTGATAAAATTCAGTATTGGAGAGATGTATTAACCGAATTAAACCAAATGTAAAATGGTTCTTAATCCTTCTTAAACACGAAATACAATATGAGTAAAATGAATACAACCGCTTGAGCAATTAAACCAATGGTTCTAACCTTTGAATAAAGAGGTATATCGTTTTTATTTTCCCATTTAAGCATGCGGAAAGATAGGTATCCAATTAACAGGAAGAAACAAATAGCTCCAATTGACTCAAGGGTATTCATGTCACAATTTATAAAAAATAAAGCAATGAAAAGACAGATAAAATTTAGAGGACTCCACACCCAAGATGGAGGGCAAGAGGGATGAGAAAGATATTGATAGCCTGCGAAGAAAGCCAGGCAGTAACAATAGAATTTAGAAAATTAGGATTTGAAGCCTATTCATGTGACTTGTTGCCTTGCAGCGGAGGTCACCCGGAATGGCATTTGCAACAAGACGTAACAGAATTATTGAGCGAACATTGGGATTTGGTTATTTCATTTCCACCATGTACGGATCTGGCAGTAAGTGGCGCAAGACATTTTGAAAGGAAGATCACAGATGGAAGCCAACAAAAGAGTATTGACTTTTTTATGATGTTCGCTAATTACCCTGGACCGATAGCTATCGAAAACCCAATTGGTATAATGAGTGGTAAATACCGAAAACCTGACCAAATAATACAGCCTTGGCAATTTGGTGATAAAGCTCAAAAAAGCACTTGTTTATGGTTAAAAGGTTTGCCGAAATTATCCCATACTTCAATAGTCGAAAAAGGAGAGTTCTTTGAGTTTACCTCAAAAAAAGGAGAAAAGAAAAGAATGCCTATGTGGTATTACAAAGCATTACAAGAAGCTAAAACCCCAGAACAGCGAAGGACATTAAGAAGCAAAACCTTTCCCGGTATTGCTAAAGCTATGGCTGAACAGTGGGGAAATTACTTGCTTAATAATTCACAAGTTGATAAAACAAGGGTTAAAGAATTTGATCCTACACAACCATTTCGTCAATTAACGCTATTCGCATCATGACCCCACTAATATACGCAGGACTGGATAGCTACAGTAAGCTATCCTTCCTTAACAGACAGGAAGAACCTATTATAAACGCTGTAAGCGATGTGATGGGGATAACCTTGGAACAGATTAAGAGCAAATCCCGATTGAGGGTGTATGTTACCGCTCGTTTCCTTATCTGCCATTACCTAAGGAAATACACTAAGATGTCGCTTAAGGATATAGGCAGGGTAATAGGCAACCGTGACCATTCAACAGTACTGTATAACATTGCAACCTATGATGACTTAATGCTGTATGACCATGATTTTCGTAAGTTGTCGGAACGTGTTGAGGAAAGGTTAAGCATATACAGGGATGTTGCATAAATGATTAACCAAGGAGCAATTATAACTAATACGAGTGATTTTTTGAAATATAACGTATATGCGTGATAACTTATAAGTTTGAACAGATGAAGACAGTAACCCAAATAAAGGATGATCTTGCCAAGGAACAAGGATATCCATCATATCAAGAATACATAAAAGAAATTAATGGAAACTTCTATTGTGCCGAAAGGCTTGAAAAGTTCTATGATGAAGTTATAAGGAGAACGGTAATGGAATCCTTGAAGAATGCGAGTGAGAATGCAAAATTAACAATAACTGAATTTAGCAAGAGAAAAGATGGCTCAATCGGTTGGAATGAGGTGACACTTAAAGATAATTTATACATAATAAATGATGGATGTAACATAGTTGCTGACAAACAATCCATCCTTAACGAATCAAACATCCCTAGTTTTTAACCCTAATTAGAGATAAGAAAAAAAATGAAAGCATTAACAGGAAAAGCTAAGGAATCTTTTTTGAAGCATTCCATAGGTAAAGAAATTGCATTATTTGAAACCATGTTGCCTATTTATCAGCACGCCCTAATCATCGAATGGCTAGATTCAGTTGGTATTAATGTAGAAGTTGGTTTATACCCTAACGAAGATGGAGATATTTATTTTTCAGGAGTTATTTTCGGAAAAATAGGAGGATGGGATGACCAAGAATATTATACTTCCCGCCAACAAGCAACCGAGAAAGCTATTGAAAGGGCTCTAAAAATCTTCAATGGAAATCATTAATTTTGCATATAATGGCACATAAAGAGAAGATATTCAAATTAGATAATGGCAATCGTTTAAAGGTTGAAATTACATTTCACTTTGATAGTTTTAGATATGACTACGATAAATCAAAGGAAAACATGTCATACTATGCTTTTGTTACCTACTTAGAAAAGGGCAAAAAGAAAGGAATAAGAGTAAACAATGAAGATTGGTTACCCCAAATACAAGAAACTGCATTAGAACTATGGCAAGATTTTAAACCAAAATTTACACACGCCTAACCAACCGTTAGGCTATCTAAACTTTCCTAATCAAAAAGAGTAACTTCCTTCTGTCCTTTGGGTGATCCTTCAATGTTTCTCTAATAAATGATTCCGCTTCTTCCTGAGAATATTTTTCCTTTAACCAAAGAGCATGTCTCAAAATAAATTTGTTCAGATTGAATTCCCCTTGCTTATCCATATTAGAATAACAAGTTCAGATTTCATTAGTGTTAAATAAATTAAAAACAAGTATTAATACAAAAGAATGTTTCATATTGTTTTAGATTAATTATAATAATTCATTTCAAAACTTCCGAGATTTTATAAGTTTTTTATACCAAAAAAAATATTTCTGAGCATAGATACAAGATTAATTATTTTATTTATTTTGTACTCAAAATAAATAAAATAAGAAAGAATATGACCTTGGATGAAAGACTGGATAAATTCAATGAATACTTCCAATATAAAAAACAGCCCGAACTGTATGATTTCGATCTATCACCAGAGAAGATAGCATATAGAAATGAAGCCCTACGAACGGGGGACAGAGACCTTTATCTAAATTATCTGACAAATAAATATTCAGATAAATTGGATAAGGAAATGGAAAGCTTTGATCTTTCGGCAAAGAACCTCGTAAAGATCGAAAGGGAATCAGCAAATGAACTTTTCAAAAGATATCAGGTCAATATACTTAAATCAGATATAAGCTTCCTTGATGATGACGCGATTTATAGTATGTATATTGTTGACCCGGAAAAAATGGATTATCTATTGGAAGGTTATCGTGAAGATCTGATTGATGTATTTGCGCCTATTGATGAAGTTTTTCCTAACGGAAGAAATGAGATCTACCTAGACAAAAGTGGAATCTACTCAGACTAAAATATTTCCATATCTAACTATTGGCCCTGATGGACATTCCCGTCAGGGATTATTTTTTTATTTATTTTCCATATATTTGAACAAATGTCAGTCTAATAGATACTCGAAGTATCAAAACTGATAATTTGCATAGGTAAATGTGATTGAGGGTAGCACATTCAAGTGCTACTCTTTTTAAAAACTTCATAAAACCCAATAGTTTTTTAAATTGACGATTCCCTGCCGAAGAAATTTTGCAGGGAATTCTTTTTTAATTTGATTATATTTACATTTGTTTATTCATTACTCAAGCATTACATGCTAGGGAGTTCACCATCTCAACATGGTGGGCTTTTTTATGATCATTTTTTTATATATTTATCCTAAATAATATAAGTCTTTGGACTTCTGGTTAATAATTAGTCAACAAGCCTGCATCTCCAGATCGTAGGCTTGTGTTTTTTAATTATTCTTTTTAAATTTAAACATTCATTAGTCAGAGTTGATCGTGCAATATCAATTCTGATGAAACTTCATGTTTTATTTTATGGCAGTACTTTCGGGTGCTGCCAATTTTTTAAAAGAATTATTAAAACTAACATATTAATAGATCAATCCCCTAACAAAGATATTTGTTGGGGATTTTTTTTAATATGGAAAAGCGGGATTATTAGGAATTTGATTATTTCAATTCTTCAATTTTGTTAAGAACATCCTCAACCGATTCAACAACTAAAATTATTTCATTAACTAACTTTATTTTCGAACCTTTTCTTTGAAGTCCTGAATTATCTGGCGTTACACAAATAATATGATCTATATTAAAGTGAATCTTATCACCTTGTTTTGTTTTTAAGGAAATGAATTTTGCCATGTGATTTTAAGGTTTTTTGTAAATATATACTACATTGTCCAAATTTTGGTTTACAAAATATATAAAAAAGTGTTTACTTGGATTGAAAGTTTAATTAGTTTAATAACTTTGCCGATTCACACAAACAAATAACTAATGCAATTTAGAAATGACATCCAGGGTTTAAGGGCAATAGCATTTCTATTTGTATTTATTTTCCATCTAAATCAAGATTGGCTACCTGGTGGATTTATAGGCGTTGACATTTTCTTCGTTATTAGCGGATTCCTGATTACATCCATTATTTTAAATAAGAAAGAAAAGGCTACCTTTAAATTTCAAGAATTTTATGAAGGAAGAATCAAAAGAATTGTTCCTGCTTATTATTTCCTTCTTTTATTGGTTACTATAATTGGTTTAGTTATATACCTTCCATTTGATTTGCCAGTTTTAAAGCAAACCATTAAATACTCTGCACTTTTTTTACCCAATGTAATGTTTGCGAATGGTGGTTCATATTTTGGAGCATCCCTGAGTGAAAATCCTTTACTTCATACTTGGTCACTTGGGATAGAAATGCAGTTTTATTTCCTTTTGCCGTTATTATTAATATATATACCAAAGAAATATTTATTGAATTCATTATTATTAATTACAATTTTCATTTCGGTATACTTCCAATATGACCTTGTTAAAAATGGATTAAGACCATCATCATATTTTTCTTTGATTGGTAGAATTCCTGAATTTCTTATTGGATCTATTCTAAGTATAGGAATATTAAATGGTAAAATAAAAAACAACAATAAAGGATTTATTTTAGCCTCCATTGGTTCTATAATACTGATATTAAGTTTGATATTTATCAATGAAAACAGTTTATTCCCGGGATTTACTGCACTGGTGCCGTGTATGGGGGTTGGATTTATTTTAATTTCATCAGAAAACCCTATAACAAGATTCCTTTCATCAAAATTAATGGTTTTCATTGGCACTCTTTCATACTCGTTATACTTGTGGCATTGGCCAATAATGGCATTTATTAGATACAGAAATGGAGTTCATGAAGGTTATACCTTCACAATAATGGAAATTGTCTTTATAGTCATATTTTCTTTTATATTTTCTTGGTTATCGTATAATTTCTTTGAAAAAAGATTTAGAAATCTTTCAACCAAAAAATTTATATATGCTATTTCTCCAGTTATTATAGGGATAATTGGTATAAGTTTAGCATATCCTTTAATATCAAAGAAGAATGAAATTCCTTATGAATTTGTTTCCGCATCTTTTGCAACTACATCACACAATACCGGATTAGTTGATACGATCGGATATAAAGGAAATAAAGATTTTAAAGTATTGTTAATCGGTGATAGCCATGCCAATGTATTAAAGCCGGCATTTGATTATGTTGGAAAGAAAAACGGAATTTCGATAAAAACGCTGACCAATGATAGTTTTCCATCAATTGAAGGAATCGACAAAGAAGAAATTAATTCAAGCGAGCTGCAATTTTATAATAATGCAGTTTCCTATATTCCTATTACATCTTCACTTATTGATTCAAGTGATGTAATAGTTTTGGCAACAATTGGATTTGAAAGATATAAGAGTTTGTCAAATGCAGTTGATCAATTGGCAAAGAATATAAGACCCGATCAGAAGCTAATTCTAATAAATACTTTCCCATTGATAGATAAGAATCCATTGAGAATATCAAACGGGATTAAAAAAGTTGGCATTAATGATTTTATACTTATTGATAAATCAGAAAACTCAAAAATAATTGAAAAGATAGTTAGGAATTATAATAATGTTATAGTGCTTAATATCTGGAATAGCCGAATTTTTAAGGATGCCCCTTTCTTAAGGGACACCTTGATTTATTATGACGATCGGCACATCAACAAAAGAGGATCTATTGAGTTAGGGAAAGATTTGGAAAAGGAAATTTTGAGAGCTATTAAACCTCTTTAATTATTTCTTTCTAACCCCAAAGACCTAAAACTAAAACTCCAAAATCCTATATTTAAGGCTAACCAACGGCCTCCATTGCTTATTTACCATGTCATAGTAATAACCCGCCCCAACCCGAGTACGTCCTACACTCAATCCACCATCAACGCCTAAATTCAATCGATTAGTATAGAATCCACTTGCATTCAGATCAAACTTCACATTATCGGGCTTAGGCTCAATCTTAACCCTTTTAACACCATTGATTGTTGCCCGTGGGTCAGCTATCCAAAAGTCAATATAGTTCTTCTTACGCCCTAAGAACCACTCCTTTTTCCAGTATTCGGCATAATTAATCTCCGCGTTATAGGTAAAGTTGAATGTTCCCTTGCCAAATGTATCCTTTGGACTTATGAATTCAATTGATGCATATTTATCCTTGAAGGAATAGCCTGTATCGTTGGATTCAGCAGGAAGATCCTTTGCTGCAATGGTAGTGTTGTACTGTCTCCATTCCTTGAACTGTTTGCGCTCAATAGCAAGAAGGTTTCGGATACTATCCAATTCCCGTTTTGAAGAATCATTAAGTTGGCCAATGGATCTAATAATATTTTCCTTGTCGTCAATTACAGCGTGTTCATACCCCTTTTTATCGATATTCTTATTGACGTTATCCACTGTTGCCTTTACGGCCTCCTTTATTTCGGGTGGTATTTCAACTCTGACCTCCTTTTCATTTGGAAACCAAACAATCTTAATGATAAGGATAGCTACTACCGCTATCAGAAAATTTGTACCTAAATTCTTCATTTTATTCCCTCCATCTTTAAGGAATCAATAACCTGATCTCTATTTTTAACCTGGGCATCCTTGAACATAACCGCCTTAGTATATTCATCCAATTGTTTTTCCAATTTGTCCACACGTAGTTTTAGATAATCAATCTGTGCATTACACGCATGAAGGCTATCATCACTTCTATTGTTGTAGGCGGTGACGAAATATGTTGCAACTCCGGTGATTATGATTAACGCATACGTTAATGGGCTTTTCAAGGCCAGTCTTATTTGTTCGTTCATCCCCTTACTTACTGAAATATAAATCTGCTTCCGCTTTCCTTCTCCTTACCAAACCCGTGAACACCTTACCTCCTGCCTTATTCCACTTCCCGAATTCTACGCGGATGGTAGGATCATTAGGGTTTACGTTCAGCTTACGCAATAGCGTTGACTTGCCAAGGTTTGACGCGCCCAGATTGAAGGTAAAGCTTACCAAAGCATCAAATTGGTTCTGCGTGATCGGCTTTTTCACCAAACGCAATACATCCCCCTCATAACCCTTCAATATCTCCTGCAGCATGCATGTAGCCTGATGTTCTGTCAATGGTCTGTCCTGCATCGTTACCTTACGTCTGTCCGGTAAGTAGTATGTAAACCCGTAACCAATGGTAGGAATACCAATAGGGTCTTTATATGGCTTTGGGTAGAATCCCTCAAAGCTCTTTATCAATGCCAATCCTTTCTCTCCTGTTTTCATAATTTTCTATTTAAAAGCATTTGGGAATCCATATTTTGCTAAAATTGCATTCAAGGATACCGATGGTCTAAAATTATATTCATGATATCCCGTTGTGCCTCTCAATTGCACATCTACAAAGGCTTTCCCGTTATCCATCGGCTGCCAAGATTTTATAAATGTTGTTGTATTATCCCATCCCTCAGGCATATCCTGTCCGTTCAAGACAATCCTTGTCCAATCTATTTTATTCGGAGAATACCATAACACATTTCCCGGATCACTGGCATTCCATACTGCCTGGTGAATTAGGCAATCACCATTTTTCCCGAAAACCCCACCTATACAATCGTTGATGGTGGTCAGCAATTGGGTGACGTTGGCAGTATTGTTTTCCTGCCCACGATTGTACCTGATCAATCCTCCATTTTCGGTATCCAAAACTCCATAGATGTAATTTTCATCATAATGGATGCCACAGGTCTTACGGAAATGCCCTGTTCCCAAGTCCGTCCATGTCCAAGTATTATTATTGGCATTATGCACACCCTTTATCCAATGGGAATTTATATTTCTATCTTCATCACCGGTATCCATATAGATGGCTCCGGTAAATGGATCTTGTGTGGCCGAATGGATATGCCGTGCTGTAACGGTTGTTCCAGTATTCTGACAGATAGTCTCTCCAAGTGAGAATATGGCCTTTAGCGTCCTGCCATTATCTTCCGAAAGCCATGCATAACTTTTACCAGGAGTCGTTAGAACATTCTGGTTTTCATTATTATTATAATTTGAGAACAAAAGACAGTCAACCCCATTTATCACACATGGACGTTGCCCATTAAGTGGAGAGAAATTGTCATAATGTAGGCTTCTTGCCCAATTTGATCCATTTGCATTTTTGTAGGCACTCTCACTCCAATCTATTCCATTGGCAGTATAAAATGCCTGTCTATGGCTTGCGACCAAGATATCTCCGTTATTGAAAACATGTACCAACCTTAATTCATCAGGGATAACCTGTGTTGGTAGGGTTACTTCTTTTGGGAATGTTATTCCGCCATCACTGGAAATCTCCAGTTTATTAGAAATAGACCTAACCAATGTATTTCCTCTAGCAAAGAAATAGCTGACACTATAATCAATCGTAGGGTTGGGCACAAAACCTCCTGAACCTGTCCCCAACCTAATTCCATCAATCCTTTTCATGATTAGATAATATTACCATTGGAATTATCCCATGCCTTGATCAGTGACCCAATCCATGTAGCACCTCCTCGAAAAGTATTCAGCGTAACAAAATACGCCTTTCCCGTTTCTAGCAAAGGAGCTTCATTGTTTTGCCATAACATAACAGAACCGACGATAATTATGGAATTGACCTGAACAGAAGGAACGATCAATAGGGTCATGGTATCAGAAGTATTGGTGTTTTCTGCCTTGATGGAAACTGTTGCATTTGCTGCTGCCAAATGGTAATTTTTTCCACTTGACAGATCTACATTGAAAACTCCTGCCTGTGCTACAATCAATCTCGATGGATCAAAAATTGCATCTGAAAGACTTCTTTCGGGTTTGGTTGTATCTACATAGACCAAGCCTGATCCCAAACCGATATTTGTTGCCTTTTTATTACCTATAACCAATGAGAAACTTGAATATTTGGAAAGATTGATGTCAAAGCTTTCCAAAATATCAGTATCGTTGGCCTGGGTTGAAGCACCAATTGCCTCGTATAGTCCATCTGATTTTTTTCTGCCCAGGAATATGGTATTTATGTTTGCGCCCCCACCTGGCCTGATAGCTTTTAATTTCAGATAATTCCCCATCCCCAAAGTAGGAACATCCTTCCATAATATTGTTGAATATTCCGGTGCAGTTACCTGTACATGTGAATTATCCAATTTTAAACTATATACACCCGAAGCTAGATATAAAGGAACTACACCGTTCAAAGAAATAGGATTGAAACCGATACGGGATTCTTTCAATGATTCAATAGGCTCTACTTTTTTGTCTATATAATTCTTTACTGAATCCTCAGGATTTTCACTCTCCCCTGGATCAGCCACTTTTGACAAAATAACCAAAGGAACTACACCTTTAAGCCTATTATAATTGATCGACAAATAATCGTATGCAGAAATATCCAAATTCAAATGGACCGGCACCTCCGCATCTGATGGCTGATCAAGTACTGTTATCGAATTGTCTGCCTTGATCCCGATTATAGACTTTAATTCCGACAAGGCAGTCCTCAACCTTACGAAAGATATATCCAAGTAAGACCAATTTCTAACATCAAGGTTATGGAAAGCACCATTATTTGGGTCAGTAGAAGTATAAACAGCATTAGCTACACTTATCAGAGTTCCATCTAGCTTTGAGCTGGAAACATCAATAGATTCCATCTCCCCCTCTAAAAATGATTTTATTGCTTTTTCTATGCTTTGGCCTTTGCTATAACTCAAAGCACCACCTGCAATATCCAAATCACCTCCCCCGATAACCTCCCAATCAGTACCCCCTGCAACTTGTGAAGTGTTGACCTTTGCTCTGTAAATCTTTCTACCTACCGTTTTAACAGTTCCTTTTTGAAAAGATGTTGCTGTTGTAGGTGCTTCCTCAATCTTAGCGGAATTGTCGGGGAGTGGACCCATATCAACTAAACTCCAACTTGTTTGGTTCCATAAAAGATACCAATCATTTCCTGGGGTAGCTTCGCCAATGTTATAGAACCCTGCCGATGCCTTAGCTACGTATTCCCCTGGTTGAGATCTTGGAGATAATACCGTCGGGTTTGCTTGTGTACCTGAAGGGATCAGCCCCATGGCCACCTGAGCAATAGCCAATTTATCTTTGAATTCCTGAACCGTTACCGATTCAGGTTTAGTAGAGGCGTTTGTTTGAACCAATACCTTGGTAAATGCTGTAGAAGGAATACTTGGTTTTACAACATCCTTCCACTGTTTTGAAGGTCTATCTGCCATATCTAATTATTTTTTTATTATCCGATCAATCTTTGACCTATCAAGAGGCCATTCTTAAATGTAAACTCATAAACTGTGCTCCCATGGGAATATTGAAACGCACCCGTAACTGTTGGTGAGCCTCCAACGGTGATATTCCCATTCAGTGTCACGCCCCCCGAAACAGACAACCCGTTCTCCACAAGCAGACCACCTCTTAGCGATACTCCACCACGCATGACCTCTAAGGCCTCATACCCATTGACCATATCGATTACCATCCCTTTGGTGAATGCATTCGATCCGCCGTCATTGGATGCTGTAATCTTCATGACCCCATCAGACCCCATCTTTCCAATTTCCAATGAAGCCCTTCTGCTGTTCAGCAATTGGTTGAAATAATGCCACTCAAAACCTGTGTACATCATCTTGATCCATTTCCATGACGGACTGGATAATGCAGATACCAATCCATCGGCATCAATTGAGAAATTCCCGATCTTACTGTCTCCGGTAACGCTTAGGTTTGTCGCTTCGATCTCCTGGGCAAAGAGTTTCACCACGTTGATCATATACGCTGTGATCATATCAGTTTCGATCTGTCCACCAGAAACAAGGGTAAAACCTTTGGTGGCACGGAAACTGCGTTCACCTTCGATCACGCTTGATAGGACCCCAAGGTTGAAGTGCCAATAACCAACTTCGGAATCTGTCTCGATCGGTGATTCGGAAAGAACCCATTCTCCGGTCAGGGTAGTACGTGAACATTTCGCAGAAAGGTAGTAAGCCTTATCCTCATCAAGTCCAGTCTGTGAAAATGCAGGAAGATCCCATATATAACCCAACCCTACTATCTCGTAAGCCTTATGTATAAGTGTGGTAGCGGATAGGGTGAACCCATCAACTGCCATAGTGAAAGTAGGTGCAGGAACAAGGTCAAAAAGTTGGGACGGTGTACCAAAATAGGCAACCAAAGCCTCCATCATTGGCTGTTGTAGGTTTCCATCGGGATCGAATACCATTTCTCGGAATTCATTGATAGCAATGATATTCCTACGGTCTGCCTCCCATGAATTACGGGATATCTGTGAAATGATCTGACGAGTTTCCTTGATCCCCTTATCCAGCCTTGTTAGAACGGAATAGGAAACGTCATTGCCTACCTCACACTCATATTTCATTCCCTGTGCCAAATGGAATGGGAACAATGCAGGGTGCGTGATAGCGGTAACCCTCAACATCTCATCAATCCCCAATTGTTCATCTACTACATTGACCAAATCTCCCTCATTAGGATACACCGCCTTACGAACTGAATCGAGTACATCAATATCAAGATCGTAAAGCACCCGTGGGATTTTATTGCTGTTCAGATATTCCATCGATTTTGCCTCCAGCTCGGTAACAGCAGCGTCTACATAGCTCGATGGCATCCGGATGCCGATAAAGGAATATTCATCACCGATCTCGGCACGGTAAAGCCCATAAGGAACTGTATCCCCGTTGCTTTCCGTGTTGGCTTCATAGATTACCGTTTTACTGACGTGCTTGTAATCCAATATCTTGAACTCCTGCCCGTTCAATGCTCCTGAATGAAATACTATCTTTGCTTCCTGACCTTGGATGCGTTGTCCGTTGAGGTCAAAATCCAAAGAGGTGTCAGTGATCGAAAAACGTTTGTCTCCCATCTGCCCGATTCCCGTAACAGTTCCCACCCTTTTTGGGTAAATTTCCTCGTCCCGGTAATATCCTTCACGAACGCCAACAGCATCGATGCTTGCCTGGTCTATCACGGGACCGGAAAGCATGAAGTTTGCAAATGGATATCCCTGCGGAAGGTTCTTGTCTCCTCCTATTCCGTAAACGGTGTTGACTATTCGTGTGCCATCAAGATTCTTTCTTGCGATGGAATAAAGCCCGTTGTCCTTACCAACAGATAATTTGATTGCGGTCGCCTGCCCAACTGTTTTCTTTACATGGATGGATTTTCCTATGATCTGCCATTCGCAGCCTGCGCCCTCTGCGATCATGTTCAGTGCATCCCAAAGGTTAGTGCAATCAAACTCAAGCGTGAAAACACCTGCATCCGATTCCAAATCCCCAAGTGCCCAACCCGAATCCTTTCCACTGAGCGATTCAAGGAACATAGCCATGAAGTCATCAAGAGAAGCGGTGTAGGGAAATATCACAGCGCCTTCATCATCAAGAATCCATCTGCCCAATCGGTGGCGCAATCCCTGAAAGGAAAATTCCATCCGGAAATCATAGCGGCTTACTTTGTTGACGTCGGGAATGGCATTAAGCTCCATTACCTCACCCTTGTATTCCAAATGGTCACCAACACGGAGATCAAGCTGCGCAGGAACACGGACTGAAAAGGCAAGGGAATGCTCTCCCTGCAAACGCTTGGTAAACCTACCGTCCTGCAGGTGGAGTTCTGTTGCCTCCGTTGTTCCCCTAAATACCAAAATCCTGTTCATTACCCAATTGCGTTTAAAAATTCCGTTGTTTTTCTGTTATCGTGATGTATTCGTTGTTCTCTGTCAATATGTACGCTTGGTCATCCGCCAAATAGAATTCGGTATCGGTTGGAGTAAAGTTGTTCTCCAGCTCCAATGTGAATTCACAGTACAGCTTCCCTTTTGTAAATAATGGTGTCATATTCCGAAAGCTTGGACTGTCCAGGTATCGTAGATGGAATCCCCTTCCCAATGTTTGGCTGTAAAGAATAAATCCCGCAGGGTTGCTGATCAATGAAAGTATTGCCGTTCTCTTGTCCTGCAGGTCGCCGATATTATCAGCAATCAGGTAACATCCTATACTGTACTTCAATGCCTCATAGAAGGTAGGGGTAGTGGAATCGTAGTCGTTTCCATGGTCATCTGCCCAATCATTAAAGAACCTTTCCTTTGGTTTGGGAAGTTTCAGAAGCTCCCCGAAAAGAGTGCCCCTTTTGAAGTACAGTCCCAATCCTTCGGTATTTGCGTTTTCTATATCGAACATTACATTACCCCCCTTGATCCTAAATTCCTATCTATGTTCTGAAGGTGACTTACTGCTTTGTCCAGCCTGTCAACCGTATTCGCCGTATTTATCTGAATAGCGTTCATTGCTGCAAGATTATCGTTGGCTATTGCTACTAAAGACCTTTGAACAACCAACTGTTGTTTATTGACATCATATGTGCTACGGAATAACCCAGTTAATTCGGACGCCTGCTCGGAAGTGATACGGGTGATACCCTCTTCGGCTTTTACGCCTGAACCTGACGACGCCCCCAGATCAATCCCCAAATCCTTTTGGTACTGATCAAGCTTTGCTTGGCCTTCTTTTTGGAGATCATCCCATTTCTGCTGTAATACCTTTCGCTCATCATCGGTTAAACCATCCTTTGCGAGCCTATCATACATATCGTAGAACTCTTGCGTTGCCCCTTGGAGAAATTCACGGTTAAAGGTTGATTTGATATAATCTTCCATTACGCCCTGAAAACCTTTCCCCCAAGCGTCTCCTGATGATTCCCCATTGTTGAAGAACAGGTTTGAAATATTACCAAGGAGAGCTGAAAAAGATGTACCGGTGACCTCTTCCTTGAATTTGTTGGAGATTTCCTTGTACAGTTCCATGCTTTCTTTTAGCTGGTTGTACAGTTCGATGGTAGATGCGTCGGCAGTATTCGATTTAATCTGTATCTCCAATTGGGCAAGTGCATCGGAAGCGGCTTTAATATCATCAGGGAGCTTATTGAAAGTTCCGTACTTACCATTTATTGCATCGTAATAGATACGCAAGGCATCAGTAAATTTCTTAGAACCAACATTGAACTGGTTTATGATGTCATTTCGGGAATAACCCAGGTTTATCTTAGTAAGGATATCATCCGTAAATCCATCCCCTGTCATCTTCAACTTACCTGAAAGCTGAGAATTAATAGATTTCCAATTGGCTTCAATCTCTTTTTGGGATTTAGCGTACTTATCAAGTCTTTCCGCCCCGTAAAGTTCGTTCAATAGGTCAACCTGCTGTTGGATTGCCAAGGTTACTGCCTCGGTCATCTTCAACTGCCTATCACTTGCAGATTGCATCTGCTCAAAATACCTTTGGTTATCAGCTTCTTTTTTCCGGTTGAAGAAATTGCTCACAGAGCCGATCATTCCGAATGCAGCACCGAATATTGATAATGGACCAGAAATACCGGATAGCGTTCCGTTGTTAAGGAATTTACCAAGTAAACCTGTTAATTGGCTTGCCCCGGAAATCATGCCCCCAATAGCGTCAAACCCTTTATCAAGATTTTCAGCAAATTGGAATGAAGAATCTACCAAGCCGCCGAATACGTTCGCCATGTTGGCTATCTCCTGATAGTTCCCCAATCGGGCATCCTTAATACCTTTATCGAAGAAATCACCAAATATCTTTCTTAGCGCGGCTTTTTCGGATTCGGTTGCTTTTGACATACCATCAATAAGTTTGATAATTGTGTCTTTACCTGTCTGAAAAGCATTTGACAATAACGCTTGAGAGGATTTATCAATATCCTGCATCACCTTTTCGAATTCTGGAGAAGATTCTATCAACGTTCGCAATTGATCATTCAGAGATCGTTCAAGTGCTGCTTTCTGTTCCTTGCTCGCATTATCGCCAAGCGCAGCGATTGCGTCGTTATGCTCCTTACGAATCTTGAATTCCTTTTGCGCAAATGTTTCAGCAAGTTTGAGAGCGTCTGCATATTTGGATAGCACTTTGGACCTTTCCTCTTTATCAAATGCATCCATAGACTCCTGAAGCGATTTTGCTCGCTCAATATTTGCCTGGGTAGTGGAATCCTTAATCAGATCATATTGCGCTTGCAGTTCTTTACGATAGTTTTTTGCTATTTCTGCCTGTGCGCCAAACATCCTGTCCGCAACCTCAGTACCGTTCTCCTCTACATAGGCTGCATACTGGCTGTATATTTCCTTTTGCTCATTAAGACGTTTGATTAACGCAGTTGTGCCCCGCCTGGTTTTGGCTTCCGAAATCTCGAATTTCTCAGCCTGAGCAAGTTTGCCCAAATCCACTTTTCTTCCAGAGTTTTTCGGGTCACGGTAGAATTTATCAACCTCCTCGCGCATCTTTTGGTATTTATCGCGGATAGATGCAAGTTCTTCCTCATCACGGGATAACTGCTTACGAGTGGACTGTTCCGCTAGTGAGTCGATTTGAGCTTGTAGGGAACGTTGGCGTTCCATTGCTTGGCGAGATTTCTCGGCAGCACGTTCAGCAGCTCTTTCAGCTTTATCATTATCGCTTTTACCCCCATCGGTTGGAGTAGTAGATTTACCTCCGGTCATTTTGCCGAAGTATATTCTGTTCATTTCGGCTAATTTATCCGAAAAGTGCTTTCTATCATGTGCATAACCTGCATTAGGCATTTCGTTATACCTCTTTACAACTTCATCAAGGGCAGTTTTTGTCTCATTGATAAGAGCAAGTTGTTCCTTAACAGATTTTTTATCAAAATCCCTTGGTACCGCCCTTTGTCCTGGGGTAAGGTCGCGATCCCTTATGAAATCCTCATGTACCTTTAATCCTCCAAATGCAATAGCTTTGAATTCAGCCCATGATTTGGAATTGACCATAAGGTTGATCTCTTTGAACATACGGGCAAATCCATCACCCAAAACAGTAAAGAAAGATGTAGCTCTTTCACTCTGCCAAAGCAGATCGAATTCATTCTTTAATCTATTTACCGATGCTTGCATTCCTTCAATGCGCTCTGTTTTGTCGTTCCCAAAGGCAATATCAAGTTGGTCAGCAAATCTTGGAAGGAAGTCACTTGCGATTACTTCCCCTTTTTCAAGCATTTTGTTCAATTCCTGCTCTGTCACGCCCATTGCTTTCGCTGCCAAAGAGAATGCTCCAGGCAATCGTTCACCTAATTGCCCTCGCAATTCTTCCGCTTGAACCTTGCCTTTTGACATGATCTGCGAGAGTGCAAGGAAAGTACCCTGAACCTGATCATTGGAAAGCTTCATTTTTGCAGAAGCATTTGCCACCGAATCGAATATCCTTCTGCTTTCCTCAGCAGTCATATTAGAGAACTTTGCAGCCCCTTGCCAAAGCTTGAATGATTCAGCAGATGAAATGAATTCCAAACCCAATCGGTCAGTTGTTTCCCTTAAGAAATTCAGGTTTCTATCGAATTCAGTAGCGGTACCTGAAGTAAATTTAAGCGCTTGGTTTATCGGCTCAATACGAAGGTTAGAAGTGAAAGACTGTCCAACAGCAGCAACCCCTGCAGCCACCAAGCCCAAACGCCCTGCAAATTGACTGAGTTGTGGTGCGATCATACCAATAGCGTCAGAATAATTTCCAACGTTACGTTGATGTTGACCAACTGTAACATCAATTTTCTTTACAGTGCGATCAAGCTGGTTTGTTTGCGCGACTAGCGAGCGAGAACTCGCTTCCAATTGTTTATAGGCAGCACTGTTCTTGTATCCCTGCCGCTCCATACGAGAAAGTTCGGCAAGTGCATCCTTACTTGCGTTACGTAGACGGTTTAATTCAGCAGTTAGCTTGTTGTATTCCCGGTTTTCAGATAGCGCCTTTTTTGTTTCTCTCGCTTGACGAGCTGCCTCTTTTTGAGCATCAGCAATCTTTTTCTGCGCAAGAGCATATTCCTGAGAGGTAATTCGCCCCTGAAGATACTGAGCCTGTAAATCCGATTGTGCTTTCTTTTGCGTGGTGAGCTCCTCACGATATTGACGCAAAGCATTTATTGAAGCCGTTTGTGCTTCTTTCAATCTTACTTGAGCAGCTCGAACCTCATCCACGCCAGCTGTTGCTTTTTTAGCATCGTCCGCCATTCCTCCAAGGGAAGATGACACACCAGTCCCTTTGAGAAGATCAGCAAGTTTCCTGCGAGCTTCTGCATCATCAACAACAACTTTGTAACGTAGATCCGCCATGTTTCCAAAATTAGCAGATATGCAACAAAAGATAAATTGCAATAAATGAACGCTGTCGAATGTTCACTTAAATGCATGACGAAAAGCAGATAACTATTGGGTTTAGCTATCTGCTGACTTTGTCAAGTATATGTACCTCCTTGAGTTCGAAGGATTTTGGAATTTTTTCTTTATATCTTATTTCACGATCTTATATGTTGTTTATTCGCCAAAAGACTCTAAATGATCAAACATATCCACAATTTCAGTTTCCTCGGCACCACCTTTCTTTCCTCCGCTCTCGTATGATGGGACGCAAAGACTGTAAAGCACTAATTTCTGAAAGGGTATTTCCCACAATAGCTCATGTTCGCTCCAACCTTTGGTTGCAATCGCCATATTTATGATTCTTGCGAAGGGACTTCTTGATCCTGGAAAAGGTTTAGCTGTAGACTCTTGGCGAAACCCATAATGCCGAAAAAAGCCTTTAAGTCCAACCTCCGGTAGACTTCATAGAATGTCTTTTCCAATTGTTCCATAGTCAACCCGAATTTAATCGCATTAACGAGTTCACGTGATGGCATCTTTTCTCCACGGCAAACTGCAAGTGCGATAATATTTACGACAGGCGTGATATTGCTCTTGAGCAGTAAATTGATCTGATCAGTCTGATTCAGCTTCTTAAGAGCATCCTCCCCTACCATATCGAATAGTTGCGCTCCGATCAGCTCAACCTTTCCGTTGGGTTGACCTGCCACTGAAAGGGCAATTCGTCTCTTCAATCCTAATTTGCGACCTAACCAACCTCCGTAGCTAATTCGAACCGTGCCAATTTCGGTAGGCAGATCTGCAACCGCTTCGGCAATTTCTTTCTGTTTCATAAAGGGTGTTGAATCCTAAAATGGGTGAATTAAATAAACCCCTACTAGCCAACTAACCTTATGAAAAGATGGCGTTCGGGGCTATGTTTTTATGCTACTGCTTCTTTTTTGTAGGACCAAGGAGGTAATTGATTTCCTGTTCCATCAACAACCGCTGTTGCCTCGGCTGTAAAGCCTAAAGCCATGAAGTCTGACCCAGACTTTGTCATTGCATTTTCAATCCTTGCTACAACTGATGCGTTAGGGATATTAAACACCAACTTAAAACCTCTTCTCGGTTGAGAGGTTACCCGTAATGCTAAATTTACAACGTTGGCACTGTTTATAGGTGCTTCGAATGTATCTGTAGCAGTCGATGCTGTAAGACCTTTGAATAGTAAATCCGCTTTCTTAGGATCCAAATCTAAAGACTTACCGGTCACGCTTGCTCCGTCACCTTCTTCTCCCACGATATCCCACACTCCAGATTTATCTTCGACAAAAATCTTTGTCAAATTTGGTTCTGGAATATTGAAGGAAACAGATCCGTCCTCAATGTCAACAATTTTGACATATCCAGTTGTTGGCATTGAACCATCTGCACTAACAGGTGCAAACTCAATGCTTTCAACTCCTTTTACTCTAAATTCTGCCATAATATTCTTTATTACATATTAATTCAAGGCTGTACCCTCGATTAAATTTTGTTAATTATCCCAATGCGTAAGGTCGCCACCGTTCGCGTAAGGTCGCCACCGTACCGCACTTGCGGTTAAATATCTATTCTCAAGTAATTGTAATCAATTTGGATATTGTAAATCCAATCATTGCCGAAGTTTTCAAGCTTCCCAGGGTTTCGCAATCGGAGTGAAAAATCAAATCCCTCATGGAAATCCAAAATAGGCACGGCAATCGCTGCGAGCTCTAAAAACCGCGGGATATTTGGCTGGGTACGGTCCTGCGTACTCCCACCTTCACCATATTGCCCTTTCAAATTCGGTACATGGATATTCACATTGAGGATTCCCGACTGAAATTGATCCCCATCCCAATAAAGGGTGTTGATTATTACATCCTCCTTGGTGCTGTTCAAAATCCGCATGTTGTGGCGAATCTGCCCAGTGATCATAGTAGGTAGCGCGGTCGAATCAAGCAACGCTTTTACATCCGCTTGGGCAATCAATGAAGTCTTTAATGATTTTTCCATTTTCTCCCCTTGTTAAACCGACACCTCATTAAATGCTTGGTTCAATGATTTTTCAACCTCTTTGCTCGCGTCCGTAATCACGGAAAGACCGTGCCTACTTTCCACCCAACTAGCATATTCCATTCCTGCTACTATGGTAATCCCCCATCCTTTGCTTTCGCGTAATTCTGCTAGCGCTTTCTTCCGTCCCTCATCAAGACCAGGAGTTTTATCAATTCCATATGGAGCCAACTTGAAGTCCTCGTGCAGTACCTTCCCATCTCTGTAGATAATCCCACCTGTGGAAGAGCGTAATTGACCTGTATCATCGTTATAACCACCATCTGCACGCATCTTTGCCCGTTGGATATCCAATGCACGTTGTAGCACCCTTTTGAATGCTTCAAGTGTCTGTCTATCCATTTCATCGTATTGCTCCTTTAAGAGCGAATCGATTTCCTGTGGTGTCATATCTGGTACAAGTCTGATCATATTTCCTGCGCGCTACCCTACTGATTAAATATACGCTACACAATGAAGCTGTCCTGGATGGAAGACAATAACCTCTCCCCTTCCAATTTCATAACCTGATTTGTCCCTACCGATGATCAATTCACGTTGTATCAGTTTTGGAGAATCAACAGGTAAAGCAATCGTGAATTTCACCTCGATCTGCTTACCATCCTGCTCGTTCTTGATACCACTACCACGAGACCCGGGATAAAACCTACAAGGTATTTCCGTTCCATCTTCTCGTTCAAGTATATCAGGATATTGCTCAATCATGATTAATGGGTATTGCTTAAATCGGTGAAACTGCTGGTTGGGTCCTCGTCAATACCCCACTTTAGCAAAATGCGCCTGCGAATTGCAAGCAAAGCATCTGCATCCTGTTGGGTAAGCTGATAATCCAATTCCTTTACTGTCTTGGGCTGAGTAATAAGGAAGTCAATCAAATCCGCACGCGATAAGTCCATTGCTCTGGTCTGTTCTTCGATTGATGTATCACGTGTTTCGCTAGGCGACAAACCGTGCTCTGATAATATTTCATTGACCGTTGCATCAGGGAACTTATACCCCATCATCGACACTATGACTTCCTTTACTGTACTCATCTTTATGCCTTCTTCACTAATCCTCGCTCGATACAAGTCTTTAAACGGTTCTCGTCAAAATGCGAAACATCGTCGCCTTCTTCCCATTTCTTACCGAAGTTGTCTTTGTCAGCAAATGTAGAAACCACTAAGTATTTACGTGATGCTTTGGGCGTTTTTTCTTCAGCTTTTTTAGCCTTCGCGGCTGCTTCTGTTTCCGCTTTTGCACGGGAATCAGCTTTTTCTTTGACGTCGGCAGGTAATTGAACCGTATCTTCAACCTTGATATTGTTTTTTGCCAATTCAGGATTATGTTTCAAATCTGATTCGGTCACAACATGATTGACTAATTCTGCCTGAGTTCCCTCACCTTGTGAAGGAGTTGGAGCAGCTGCTGCCGCTCCTTTTACCTCTTTCTTATCTTCTGCCATTATGCTTGGACTTCTTTAGAGTTCAATAAATAAATGGAATCTGGATCATCCAATACAGGTAATACTAAAGCTTGAGAGCTCGTGAACTCTGCTAATGGGTCTACCTTATGGTATTTGGACAACAAGATGTACCCATCAACTTTTTGGTAATCTACTTGCTTAGCTGGATGAACTTCCTCCGCTAATTGACCGTAAACCAAGCGGCCTACTTGTTCATTCGTCAGGAATGTTACAGCACCATCTACCCAAGGTTTAATCGCAGTTTGAACGCCGTTCTTTTCAAATCTCACGGCACGGTCGATAACCTTAATAGAAACACCGTAATTTTCATTCAACGCCTCATTAACCTGTTTCAAGGTAGGCACAGGAATACTTGCGCCAGCGAAACCGATGTTTGCAGCAAACAATTGCAAAACCTGATTCGATTTTTTGAAGTTGTTGAAGGCTGTTTTGTCCATGTAAATAACAGTGATGTTATTTCCATCGGTCGAAGCCTTGTCAAAAACTCGCTCTAAATCCGTGATAGGAGTCGAAGTTGCTGGATCGGACCATAAAACCGATACGCCAAATTTATTGGCGGTTGGCACTCCGTAATCCACCCTGATTCCTGTACCAACATTATTGGCATCAGGAACTAATGCAATACCGCTTGATAGAGCTTGCAAGAAAATATTTTCAGCTTGCTCATACACACCATAAATTGCTTTCTTGGTGTCTGCGAATAACTTGCTTATGAAAGACTCCTGTTGTCCCTTCATATTTCTAAGAATATTAAGGTCAGTCATCGTTCTTTCATTAAGGGCAAGTTTCATCCCTAGTTTGGGAATATCTCCACTTCCCAACGTGATAGTATCACGCTTTTTCAATGGTAATGGTGAATCCATCGCAACAACGTCAGCCGCTACGATTGTTCCATTACTTGAAAGATTTTCCCACTTAAGATTGGTAGAGAAATCTTTTTTTAACATCGTTTTGTGTAGGTAAGTAGGATCATCCTTTTTACCATTTACAAGTGAAACGATTTTATCGGCAATAGGCTTCCAAAGCTTATCTACCCATTCTTTAAATAATGATTTTTCCATTCTCTACTTAGTCTTGCTCAAATCTGATTAATGGCAACGCAGTTTTTACCGCCGTCAAAATAGAAGCGATTGTATATGTCGAAGCCGCTGGATTAACTGTTCCTCTTACCATAATGCCTGCAAATGGTTGCGCGGTCTGAATGGTTGCTACTAATACCCCTGCGTAAGTATGATCAGCAGGTAAAGCCGCATAAGCTGTTCCGCTTACAGGCATTGGCTTGTAATTCCCGGATGCATCCTTAATAAGGATGTGCCCTGCAGGAATTGTTGCTGGAGTAAAGCCTGTAACGTCAAGCGTTCTTCCGCCAGGTACTCCTTCCAAATATTCTACGATAACGATCCCATCGTTGCCGTTAGAAATCTCTTTTCCTTCTCTGTTTAAATTTGCTACTGGCATGTTTTATAAATTACTTACAATACTGTCCACTGTTGCATCAGATACTTGTCCTTTAGCATCTGAAATCCCCAAAAACGGCGCATCTTTCCCCAATGAACTTTCAGCCTGTGTCTGAACGTGAGCAGCGTAATCAGATTCAACATGTCCGAGGAACTCCCCGAAAGCGTTATCGTCTGCGAAATTCATGTAACCGAAGTCACGCACTACTTTCGCTTTGTAATCCTCACTTGCTCCATCCAATTTTGCTAGGATTGCTGTTTTGCGGTCGGTTACGAGTTTCTCGCCTTTCAACGCAGATACCGTTTCGGTCATCGCCTTTTGCCCATCGATTAGCGCTTTTGCCCAAGCAGGAATTTCATCGTCTTTCACTTCTTCTTTCTTAGATTCCTCAACTTTGGTTTCCACTTTGGTTTCAGGTTTCTTCTTCGCTTCCGCTTCCAAGGATCTCATGCGATCATCATCGCTTTTAATGGTTGTAAAGGGATAACCCTCGTTCCATGCTTCCAACTTTGCCAATAACCCAGCTTCATCCGTCACTTTTCCTTCCGCTTGCTTCGCAAACTGTTCAATCCTTGCATCTGAAAGTACCACGCCCCCAAACTTTGCCTGAAGTAGTGTCTTGATTGATTCTTTGATATTCATCCGTTCTTATTTTTTTTAGTAATAGCCCGATCAGGATGGCCGTCCATCACAGTTTATGCCCAAATGGTGAAGTGCTACCTCGCACTAGACCTTGTTTCCAAAATTAGCGCATATGCAACTTTTGTTAAAATCGAATGAGTGAACAATAGCGACTGTTCATTAAACGTATTGAAAGTGATATATTTGTCAAAAACCAATCAGCATGAGATCAGTAATTATACTTTTTATAACAACTTTACTTTCTTTTACCGTATTTGCCCAAGAGAAAAAGGATTTTGGGAAAAATACAGGATACGTTTATGTGAAGGTAAATGGAGTCCATCCCGACTCATTGCTGATGGAGGATGGAGATGTTAAGATTATAATCGGAAAGATTGGTAGTACATATGTTGATCCTATCATTACCAATAAAACGGATGGGATGATGTATGTTGACTATAACAACAGCTACTTTGTGATTGATGGAAAAACTGCTGAAATGGTTCCAGGAAAAACTTATATGAAAGATGTAAATACAGAAATCAAGAACGATAAGATTGCACCCGGTACTCAATTAAATCCCTCATTGGTTTCTCCATTCGATAACGGATCGGGGGTAAGTGGCGTTACGGGATTGTTCAATGATTATAGGACTAAGAAAGTATATAAAGAAACAGGTAAGCCTGCAAATGAAAAGATGGTGCTGGTTATCCTGAAAGATGACGGATCAAAGATTACCAAGGAGTTCAATTTTGAGGTCATGTCCGCTATGGATGTTGATAAGATCGTAAGGGCGGCAAAGAAAAAGAGGTAGGGTGATTACATAGTTTTGATATGTTTAATTTTTGAAATAAATATTAAATAAAGATGCTGGAATCAGAATTATTAATTGATTTTTTTAAAAATTTATAAGAAATAAAAATTAAAAAAATGCGTCTTTTAGTAAACTAAATTTTAAATAAAATTAAGATGATAAAATTAACATTATGTATTTTATGTTAATAACTTAGTTGAGTCGTTAAAAATTATAAAAATAAAACCTAAAATTATGGCAATAAAAATCGTTTATTTTAATCACAAAGGAGGGGTAAGCAAGACTACCACTACCTACAATTTAGGATGGAAACTCGCGGAAATGGGGAAAAGAGTTTTATTAGTAGATGCAGATCCTCAGTGCAATCTAACTGCGCTAATTTTATCTGATGATTTTGAGCCATATTATTTTAATGAAGAAACAAGGACACAGAATATTAAAGATGGGGTTAAAGTTGCTTTTGAAGGAAAGCCTCAAGAAATTTCTGCAGTTAAATGTACGTTTGCGCCTAGAAATCCAAACCTGTTTCTTTTAGCTGGACATGCGAATTTATCAGAGTATGATGCCTCACTTAGTTTTGCACAAACTTCAAATAACACATTGGCTACTCTCCAAAACTTGCCTGGAGCATTTAACTACCTAATTAATAGAACTGCTGAAAAATACAATATTGATTACGTTTTTATAGATTTAAATCCAGGTTTAAGTGCTATTAATCAAAACCTATTTGTGATGTCTGATTATTTTGTTGTGCCTACTAATCCAGATCCGTTTTCAATAATGGCTCTAAACACTCTAGTCAATATTCTTCCTAAATGGAAAGATTGGGTGGATAGAATGAGGCCTTTTTTCACAGATGCAGCTTACCCTCTTCCAGAATCTTCCCCTAAACTTATTGGAGCGTTAATTCAAAGATTTAACATTCGTAAAGGTAAAGCGGCAAGACCATATAGGGAAAATATTCAAGAGATAAAAAACACCATTAAAGAAAAACTTGTTCCAACGTTTAAATTAAATGGAATGATGGCGCCAGATGAGGCATATGAACAATCTGACCTAATACCTGAATATTGCCTCGCTGAAATACCAGATTTTCAAGGGTTATTGCCTAAGGCCAGTGAAGCAGGAGTTCCAGTATTCGCATTACAAGACGATGAGATTCACGAAACTGGACCAGTTAAAGAGGGAATGATTGAAAGAAGGGACACTTTTAATCATTTATTCACTGAAATAGCATCAAAAATAATATCTGTTGTCGAAAATGAATAATGCGTTTCAACAATTTCAGCAAAATATTAGATCTTGCAATGAATTAATGGCATTATACGATCATTTAGTATTCCATTTACTTCTACCTAATGATTTAAGTGATTTACTTAGATCACAATTTGTAAATAGTATTAGCGCTTTAGATAGGTTAATTCATGAATTCATAAGAATAGGTGCTGTCCAAACGTTTGTTGGTACACGTCCAAGAACACCGAAATTTGAATCATTCTCCATCTCTTTAAATACATATTTTAATTGCTTAAATAATCCATTCCCGTCCACAGAATATTGGTTTGAGCAAGAAGTAATATTAAGAAATAAACACCTTTCTTTTCAGGATCCGGAAAAAATTTCTGAGGGTTTAAGTTTAATATGGATTGAAACTCACAAATGGGCGGTAATATCTAATAGAATGGGTATAAATGAAAGAACTCTTAAAACTAGACTAAAAACAATTGTTTCTCGAAGGAATCAAATTGTTCATGAAGCTGATATAAATCCGGTAACAAATACTTTATCTCCTATTGACAGATCAGAAGTGCAAGATACAGTAACTTTTATTCATTCCCTTGGATCGGCTATTTATCAGTCAGTTATTTAAGCTATAAAATCCAAAATAATTAAATCAAATTAACTATTTATTAATGCCAAGAAAGCGAAAACCATATAATCCTAACACCAAGTATGGCAGAAGGAAAATGAGAGAACAGTATTATGAAAGACGGGCAAATATGACGAGCGAAGAAAAGTTCGAAAACGACTCTATGTCTTGCTTATTTGCTGTCATTATTTTAGTTGTGATTGGAGGATTGATATTTCTTGTAGGCGGATCTGATGCTTTATTGCGATGGCTTAAATAGGCTTCTTCACATTATCCATCTGAAATCTATCATCAACCCCTTCCTTAATTGGTAGGGGCTTTTTATTTCACCCTCGGTAACTTCTTCCTATCATAAAGCTCCTTGCGTTTCTTGCGAGGTTGCGGATCGTCTTTGTCTGTGCAGCCCTGCATGATGAGCAGAGCCAGGAGGGCGAGTGTTAGTAGTTTTTTCATGTTCTTTCGGTTTTAAAAATTATTAGGTGTTGGTGTATCGTCCGACCATGTCAGATACAATACGATAGCGAATGTTGTAAGTACTAGTGTTGTCATGGCACTGTGTTGTCTTCAAAAAATCCCCCTCACTGCCTTAGATCGGGGGATCTAACCAAACCAAATTGCCCACGCTGGGCGTATACTTACCCAAAGCAGGAATAAAGAACGATTTGAAACCAATCCTGCTTGGGGTTGTATGTCTTTCAAAAATGGGTTGATGAAGCTCAACCCTAAAAGCTTGATTAGGCTGCAAGTCTAACTTGCGGTCTATTCATTTGTAAAACGTTGCCGTTTATCGTTGTAAAGCACTCTACAATACCTATTCACGTCATGTCAAATCCAAGCACCCCCAATGGCGAATGTAGGCCGTAGCATTTGGCTACTGTTACACCTTATGGCTACCTACTGAAAGCTACGATTAGCTTATCTGTGGAGGTGGAGGGGGTCGAACCCTCGTCCATTTACGTCTTACTATATTGTGTCAATGTACTTAGCGGAGCAGGTGGGAATCGAACACCACGCAACCAACATAATCACACAACCTCAAGGGAATCATCCTTTCAGTTTTACGAGCGACTAACCTCAATGTGACCACTGCTCCAAGCTGCACGTCTTTCCGTGCTTGTCAATCAAAACCGCTATCAATTGATTAGCAAATAGTTTTGATGCGCATTTTTTAAAAGCAAGGGCAGGGTTTGATACCTGCATGGGTTTAGGACTAACATTCACGAAGCCCGATACAATGGAGTGGACTACTCTGCATCTCGTCTCTTTATTTAATCTCCAATGCTTAGCTTTACTTTAACCCTAAGTAGTGCTACTGTTAGTTTCTCCCCCGATCATTTCATATCGTATTTACACCAACGGGGATAGCGTCTCTATTCCGCCACCTTGCTTTATATCTTCAAAGAACTTCCCTAGTATATAGGCTTTTCGGGTTTTACAATGGGTTGGTAGTGGGTGATTTCTTTTAGCCAAAATAGCCTTACATCCCTATCTATTAAAGGGGTTGTATTTGCTACGGATATTTTACCTTCTGCATCAAAAACAAAGACATCAGTTTCGTTTTTTCTAATTTCGATTAAATCCTCCTCACTCTCTATCCTTATCCACCCGTTGTTATGCTCTATCCCAACAATTGACCGTGGTCTAAAACCTAAATCATTGAAGGTTACAAACTCTCTTGGTATATTCCCCATTCCGCTGATAATTGGCGAAATGTACCCGTTATGTTCTAAAGCGCATTTCTTTGCTTGCGGACTTAATTGCTCCCAATACTCACCATACGCCTTGCGAATGGCTTCTTGCTTTGCGGTGTTTGGCATGGTTAGTTTGTTTAAGCTTTATATTTAGTACTCCACACTGACCGTAATTTCCTTTTTGAATACTTCTGAATAAAAGGACACTGGCTTTGAAGTTTTTCTCGCTATCCTTACTGCATGATTAAACCTATCCTTATCTATAGTACCATTCGTTATTAAATGGATTTCATAGGGAGTGCTTCTTCCGTAAATACTATTATTGAATATCACTTTAAATATTTGCCCAAATAGCCTTTTGAATATTTCCATCTCTCTTCTATTTAAATAGTGGTTTCATCAGGACAGCCAATAAGGACTTGCCCCTTAATACACTTGATTACAAAATCGAATTCTTGGTTACCTAAGCTCTGAATGAATACGCCAAAATCTTTTGCAGGCATGGAAATAACATCTTTGTAAACTGTTAACATTTCAATTATTTCCGAGGTAGTTTTTCCGCTTATGTTTGTTTTCTTAATCATAGTTGATAGTATTTGAAATTCTTACCGCCTTTTACTATACCAATCAAATCACATTTAGCAATAATCTGCCTTAATTGGCTTGAAATACTTTTAGAATCCAAACCAGTAGCGAAGGACAAATATTTAGTTGTAACTGCTGTTGCTCTGTGTTTATCTAATTCAGAATAAATCTGATATTGTTGTTTAGACAAAAAATTGATTGCGACTTGCTTTGAAATATCCTCTGCTAACATCTTTGCATCACATTTTAAAAGACCGCTATTTTCTAAGTCCGTGAGTTTCTGAAATACACTTCCGAATACTTTATATTCTAATTTTTTCATTGGTGTTGGGTTTAAATAGTGGTTGCTCTTGTGAGGAGGTCTTGAATATCTTTTGCAAACTCGTTTACTTCGCGTTCTGTTGGTAATGCTCTCCTAATTAATAGGTCATTAACCTTATTCAACATCTCCAACATCTCAGGCGCATGAGCGATTAGGGTAGCGTCCGCTAATCCATTATCATGACCTTGGCAAATTTCTCTTGCAATGTAAGTACGGCCAAATGACCAACCTTGTTCGATCAATACTACTGAGTGGCAATCGTCATCCTCGACTATTTTCCACTTTCCTTTAGTTCCTTTAAATTCCATAACTGTGTGTGTTTGGTTAATTAATCTTTGATTTTACCATTGCAACTGTTTTCTCATGAAACCTTTTGCAATACTCAATTCCTTGATCGTTGTTAGGCACATCGTGAATTTTCATCCTAAATCCGCCTTTAACCGTGCTGAATACAATTGTCTCTAATTGATACCTATCTCCAAACCATTCGCTATAAAAGATAGCAGCAGTTGAAACACGGATATCTTCATTAATTACAGTTGACGATATATTGAAACTACATTTGGTTTTAAATTCCATATTCCCTTAGTATTTATTTCAAACCCCATCCCCCTTACGTAGGTAGCTTCTCGCTGGTGGGGAGCGACTTGACAATCGCCAATCATCCAATTGACTTATCAAATGTAAAGACATTACTTTGCATTTGCAAATATAAAATAACGATTTTGCAAAATTACTTGTACAAATGATAAGATTGCTTAGCAGATTTGGTCGAGTCTAGGTGTTGATTTCAGTAAAAATTTGCTAATTCCGACAATTGAAAGTACTTTAGATTACCAAAACAATTATCACACTATGGAATTATTTGAACCACAGAACTTCTTTCAAATGGCGGGGTTGATTGGAGGTGCTATCGGGGCTTGTATTGCTATTGCTGGCTTATCAATCGCAGCATCAACTCTAAAAGTCGCAATAGATGCCAAGAATGAATGGGTTTCCCAACGGAAATTTGATTTTAAAGTGACTGTACACTCTTTGTTGGATGATTATATTAATTTATTAGATGACATTTATAACTACGATAATAACTATACAGCTGTTTTCGTAGACGGATTTAGTAAATTTCGCTACCGTGGAGTTGCATATGAAGAAATAGGTAAAAGTCATCCGTATTTTAAATCAATAATACAATACACGAATCATACCCTACACTCACAATCACTTTACAGTAGTAAAATAGAAGATATTTATAATCGTTTAATCCCTTCAGTTGTTGGATTAAATGATAATAATTTAAACATCCTCTTTCAAAAGATAAAAAATTTCAGATACAAATTCGACCATCAGATTGAGCGATCAAAATCATTCTTAGCCTTCTTAGCTACGATTTATTCGAATGAAGGACGCTTAAATCAAGAAGTTGTAGATTCACATTCGTTGAACCACTACGATTACATAAAGAGTAAGGAATATGTAGATGATCTTGTCGAGATTAAAATGTTATCTGAAAAATTCCTTTCAAAATAAATTATCATTTCCCAATACCTAATATCTTCGCTTCAGCTTCCAACATCGCAAACTCCCTCTCCCGCTTCATCCTCTCCGCATGCTCCCCATCAATCCTCTTTTCCTCATCCTCGACATTGGTCACCAAGCCCGACATACCAATCGCTGTGGCGCGTGATATCAATCCTGCTTCCTTCGCCTTGATTGCCAAAGTTACATCCGCATCAAGATCATCCAACTTAAAGTGTGGTGCTTCAAACGTCACCGACAGAGTGGAAAAAGCACCGCGTAATGTCGTATCCATAGTTGCTAGCAATGCCATCTCAAGATTGATTCCCCTTTGTATAAGCTCACCGTAACCGCCTTCAATTTCCCTACGCGAGGCAAGGTGTGCATCGATGAAAACACGATCGAAAGCAACGCCAGAAAGATCGCCTAACGACTTCATTTCTTCAAAGCTTATATTAGGCGTTTGAGTGAGCGAGTATATTGCATTGACCAAAGTATCAATCTCCAGCTTGATAGCATCAACCGAATGATCCCAAGTAACGTACTCCACATTGGCGTTATCGCCTTCAATGAGCACAGCCTTTCCGTTCTCACCTTTTTCCTGAGCCTTGGCATCCTTAACATTCTTGAACACAAGCGTTGGCGAAGCGTGATAATCGTTGGTGTCTGCAAAGTTTGATAGGACAGTTTCCAATCGCTCGATCAATGGTTGAACGTTAGCCCAAATGGGGCGCGACTTGCTATAGTAAATTACCGGTATCTTTCCATATGGAAGTGGAACCACCTCCACCGGAGACCAATCACTATCCCCCTTTTCAAACTTCGCCAATTGCTGGCTGGAATAGATGTCAAAACATTCAACCTCCTTCTCTCCTTCCGGCTGCGCAAGGATTTCATCGATGCTCTTGCTTCGCTTGTACTGCCTACCGAAATAGATTAGGTTTCCAGTATTGTCAAACACCGGCAATAAAATATCGCCACGGCTCGGCGACAATACCTGCATCTTGAAGTCTTTCTTCACCCTTGAAAACCCTCCCCAATGGCTTGCATCTTCCGAATCGGTAGAATACCATAGCTTGGCACATTGCAATTCCCTGTTGAGGATATCGCAGATCTCGCTTTCCTTGAACGCTACTTTGTTGTTATCACGTAGGCGTTGCAACAAAGAGAAAGCGCGCTCCTCCTGCTGTCCATTAGGCTCTGCAAAAAGCTTTACCTTGCCCAGGTTCATGAAAGCAACCCTACGAGTGACAATGATATCCTGCAATGCCATTGGTAGCCGTGCCGGATCTATGTAACGCGATTGCCCGTCTTTCTTTACCAGCTTCTTCGGCCTTGCCCCCTCATCGTATATCTTATGCTTGGTAATATCAATCTCCGCACTTGCATCATATGCAACTGCAGCATTCTTTCCCAACTCCTCTATTACCTTCGGCTCGATAGTTGCCGTTGATTTCTTTTGTTTTTCCATTTACCCAAACATTGATAAAATATCACTTGTCAATTCTTTTATTCCCAATCCCTGTTTTAACCTACGTTTTGCATACCTAATTGGATCGATGGTGTGATTGTTGGCATCAACAGGAATATTCGCTTTCTTATCGCTCCAAACATATGACTTCAGTTCCCTCTTGATGTTCACTGAATCAGGATCTACAATAAGCGTGTAATCCATCAGGTCCGCAATACCTGCTTTAACCGAACCAGGTCCTTTCTCGCATTCTTCAATGTTAAGGCCCATATCCGCAAGGTCAGCGATCAATCTATCCTCTGCACTATCCCCAACAATGAGGTCATCCTTACTTTGAATATGCGCCAAGTTCATATTGTACACTCCTTCTGTTTTGAGTGGAGTTGTTGTATAGAAACATTCTTTTGCATAAACACGCTTTCGCTTCTCGTCTACGGCAACCTTTACCAAAGTGGTTGGATCGATAGAGAAACCATAATCCTGACCATAGAGGTATGGCAAAGATTCATCGAATGGTCCTTCTTCCCAATCGGTGAATATCACACCCTCTGCAATATCTGCCCAACGGCCAATAACAACATAAGCATACTTAGTCCGTTGGAATGCGATACGGTAAGCTTTATTGTATTCCTCAGTCCCCTCCTTGCCTGCTCCCACCTCCGCAATTGCTGCTTGATGGGCCTGTTTCTCGCTTCTTCTTTTAATCTCCGCAATCTCTGCAAGAAAGGTTGCACTGACATTTTCGATGTTATCCAGGTAGCTGGTATGGATATGAAGTACGTTAGGATGCGTGCTTATTTGCACCTCTACCCCGTCAATAACTTCAATACGGTGCGTATCCTGGATATACTTCTTGTAAACGAAATGACTATCATCTGAAGGGTTCATGATCAGGATCACCCGATTTTGAATTCCCTTCTTCCTTATGGAGAGAATCAGTTTGTCATAATCCTCTTCACTTTGCCATTCCTCCATCTCATCACCAACGAACGTCGTTAGCCCTTCAATAGACTTTAGGTTTGCCGTTTGGTTACCGGATGAGGTCTTTATACCTCGGAACATTATTGAGCTCCCTGAAAAGTTATTTACGATATCCTCGGCTGTGATAGTAAACTTATCTAAAACTCCATCCAATTCGATCTTTCCTCGTACCTCTGGAATCACGGAAATATCTGCGGACTTCATTGAATACCGTGAATAGAGTATCTTATGCCCTTGCTGGAAGGTAAGCCGGGAAATAAACGCGGAAACCTCAAAGGACTTACCACTACCACGACCTCCTGTCACCAATATGATGAAATGGTCCTTGTCTTTGTAAAGTGGTTCGAACTGAGGTTTTACGGTTACCATAACGATGCTTTACTTCTTTTCCTGGAGCATCAACCAATTTTCAGGTGTGATGCTGCCGTTCATGTTTACATCTTGTTTGATCGCTGCGTAATCGCCTTCTATCTTGGAAATTTCAGATTGAAGGTCCTTTATCGCTTTTCTCATTGCTGTACGTTCGCCTGGCAATAAAGCTCTTGTAAATGTTTTCCCTTTACCATCAACGTCTTGGCAAGTATTTAATTCGAGCTCGGATATAATCTCACTAATCAGGCTTTGTAAAATTATCACACGCTCGTTTTTAGTTTTTATAGACGTTTTAAGACGTTCTTTTTCTAGTTCGACCCTTTGTTCTGTTAGCTCGCTTTCAATAGCTTGCTGACGCTCTGAATAGGTTTGATTAGCTATTTTCCAGTAGTTTGCGAACGCTCTTTCAGATAACTGCACGTTACTGCACAATACTGCAAAACAATCAGTGTAAGTAGATCCTTTATCAAGTTCAACAAGGATAAGCTCAATAGCTTTCTGTTTACTGATTTTTCCTGCCATTACCCTCTCACCTCCTTTACAATTCTATCTACGTTGTCACGGAACCATCTTACATTGTTGTAATAATGCCTTGCAGATGGCAATCTATTGCTTATGGCAGATTTACCAACTCCAAGAGCTTTGCAAAGTAAATCACTCACACCAACTGCTATAATGGAATTGGCCTTAATCGTAGCTGGACTAAAAAGCAGAAGAACCGAAGTGATTAGGTAAAGGGGTCTATAACATCCAGGTTCAATTGATTCTGACAACTTACTAACCATAGAAACATCAATCTGACCGGCTTGCAGTTCCCTTTCCAATTCCTGATATATTTCAGGATGGTTTACTTTGACATAGTTTAGCTTAGCGGTTATAGTCATCAGGCAACCTTCCTTTCCTGTACCGTCCCGATGATCGAGTAGATGTTCAACTTAAATTCCTCGATTGTCCTGATGATGTAGACCGGGGTTCCATCCTCCTGCCAAACCTTATGGACCTGATCCTGTACTGGACTTACCTTGCCATTAGCGGTCTTGAACTCAAAACCATAACAGCGGCCTTGGTGAACAAGGATGCAGTCAGGAATTCCAGCTACAACTCCGGAAGCTTTCAATTGCATTCCTTCAATCGCATTCCGGTTCCCACCATTAGGAACATGGAAGAACAGCCTGCGCGTCTGCGGGTAATAGTTCCACAACCAAGTGAAGCATGAAGTTTGTAACTGGATTTCTGACATAGCAAAACACTAAAAACACATATCACATTCTGCCCTTTGACTGGCCAATGCAATTAAATCAAAGATAGGAAGTTTCCTAAATAAGCGTATACGCAACATCAAAATAGAAACAATTGCAAACATTTGTTAACTATTTAGGGAATAGGTAGGGTAAGTTGGGCGGGGTATCAAAGGTAACAGAATCGCGTAGATAAGGTAACAATACTAACTTGCTTTATATCAGTCGCTTGCAAATAGGTAACACAATAAAGCACTGTTTTCCCAAATATTCACTAAGGGTAATATTTTATTTTTTAATTTTTAATAGCGCAATCGGTTGCGTATTTACATAATGAATTTTAATATTTTCCTTTTTACAAAAGTCCTGAAAAACGACTGTTATTGTGTTACCTTGCTGTAGGTCTTTGTTATTCAACACGTTACGCCTGTTGGATTCTGTTACCTTTTCTGTTACCTTGCGTTACTTTTTGAATATTTAGTTACCTTTTCTGTTGTGAAGTGGCTTATCTAAATAAAAAATTAGGCGACATGCATCATTCAGTCATAACAACCAATGATTAATATATTTAATCTTTGTGACACATTAAGGGCATGGGCACACTTGAAACTTCCCAAATTGGATAATACGTAAAAATTATTGTGATAAAAAATAAGGCGGAATTACTGCAAATTCCGATCGTAAAAGATGGCGAGTTACCTGCGGTTGTAAAAAAAAAAGAAACCCCTTACGATGGGCGCAAGGGGAACCTAGTTGTCAAAGATGTATATATGTGTGTTAGTGTTTCAAAATACAGATCAATGCAATTATTCCAAAGAACACAAATCCAGCAATTATGATCACAGCCATTGATTTGATCGCGTCTTTGGATTGCATTCGTTCATGTTCACTTTTAAGGAATACCCAACGCTCATTTACCAGCTCTTGGGTGTGTGGGCGATTGCACGCTAAAACATCGCCAAAAGATAATCTTTTTGATCTACGCATGGCAAACCTCCATTTTATAGGTATAATAATCACTTAAGTTCGATAGTATATCCTCTACTTCATGATCTACGTCATAATCCCAATCACCAGGGCGAATTTTCCTAGAATCAATGCCATGAAGGAATTCCTGATCCTGGAAATACACTATCTGCCTAGTGACCTCTCCCTCTATAAATTCACCTGATACCCATTTTTCAAGAGGGATGAATTCAAGTTCGATAAATGTTTCGGATCTTTCATTGGATAATAATGCTATCATCTCACCATTGCTCAGAAATACCCTGATGCAGCCTGAATCCTTAGCTAATCTTGAAAGGTCAGATGGACCATACTTGTTTCCGGAATAAGCATTTACGCAACAATTAGGTTGTGCCGAAAGATTTTGTTTAATTTGCCTGTTCATAATAAATTGCATTTAAGATGTAATTTAAGCGCCCGTATGTTTGCCGACTGCGGGCGCTACTTTTTCCAAATCCTTTGCTGTCATTTCCCGGAGCAAGCAACTGCTATTCCCGCTATGACAATACAAATGTAAAAATAATTTATCATTTGTCAAGACATTTGTTAACTTTTTTTAATTAAGTCTTAATTTTTGTTTGCAAATGTTGGTGGACACGAGGCATTAAAAAGGTATTCCATCGTCATCCTCACCTATATCAACATTAAGCTCACCTGAAAAAACATGATACCTAGCATTTATTCCTTGTATCTTTCGTTGAATCCCTAACTGAAAACCAACGCCGTTTCGTTCGCAGTAATCCCGTACAGCGGCCATTAATCGTTTTTTTGACAACTTATATCTTTCTTTCAAAGATGTGACATGATCGTCGTATTGTTTTTGGAATTCATCAGTCCTAATCCATCCCTTTTCAAAACCAAGCTCCTTGTTGATCCAGTGCTGGATATTATCACTAATAAAATCATAATTATCCTCACCGTACATATTAATGAATTTTTTCACCCATCCATCATCACTCAGTCTGGTAGGGCTAAGCTTACCGTCGTTGGATAAATTGACCTGTATACAATGGATAACAAAATCATCAAAACCTTTCCAATCCTCTTTTGTCCATGTTCCCTCCATACCCTTGGATGGGAAAAGTTTTCCATGGACACCATCAACACCGCCGTTTTTCGTGTAGTAATCAGTGAACTCGATCGGAATGATACGGCGCTTCAACCCGCCGTCGAGATCAGCGTAACTATAATTGGTATTTATGACTACCTTTGGCGTCTGATCGATGCTAACTGATATTTCCCTATCATACTTTTTATTCACCAACGGGTTTTCAACAGCATTCTTAAGGAAAAGCCAATCCACAACCTTCGGGATATCCGGAATAAAGTAAACCCTATCCGAAGGCTTCCATACAGCAAAGAACTTGTCATCCCATTTAACCATACTACCACTTGCGGTACTGACTCCGATCATATTGGAAAGGACGTTCACGAAGATGTTCTTACCTGATCCCCCGCCATCCTTTGGATCCATAACCATTTCAGTAAGCACGGCAATGTAAATACGTGCTGGTGAATTGTAGTCGTGGCAAAGCCAGCCGATCACATTCTTTACATGTTCCTGCACCGACCTTCCGGTTGGATCTGTTGAATTGGTCAAATAAAGCTGATATAATTTTGAGGGAGCTACCTCGGTGTTGTATTCGCGACTCATGATCTTATCAGACCAGATCATACCGTCTAATTCATCATAGGATTTTATCCTAATGTTATTGGAAGTTATCTGTATAAAACAATTTGAATAGAATTTATAACACGTATCCGCAGTATCTGACAACACTTCTTCATCAGTAAATGCAGGAAGTCTCTTATCGGTTATAAACTTCCCATAGGTCTTGAGGAATTTTTCGTAAGCAGCTCTTATCTCGGTGCTATCATCTTCATCATCAACTTTAATGTAGGCCTTCATCATATCATAAAGGAATACGTCATCCACCTTCTCCACAAACTTATCATTGATCTGTACGACATTATTGAAATAGGACCTGAATCCGAGCGAAGCGGCCACATGTATGAAGTTTTCAATATTGATGACCCAATCTCGATCTTTGTTCATTTCCCAGAAATGACCATATGGATGGTTATCATAATGCGCCTTTGCCATCTGTGCGTGAAGTTCCTTAGCTTCATCACTAAAGTTTTCCGGAATCTTGGACCCCTGAATAGCTGCTTTTTTAATCACAGCCTGCTCAACTGACCGCTTCACCTGACCATATCCATTATCTACCAAATGGCGGAATGTCAATTTCTTATCTCCATTGAACTTAAATTCTGCCAAAATTGATGCTGGATTATACCCTTGCTCACTTTTAAGATCGGTGGATGTGGTAAAGATATAGAACACTCGTTTGGATTGGTTATAGGACGCAGATACCCCATTTTCTTTCCCAGGACGGGTGAACCAAATAAACCTATTGTTCTGATAAGGTTTTACCTTCCACCCGAATTCCTCCATCAGAGCAATAGGGTCACATGTTTGGTTGAAGTCCTCGAATGGGTTGGTTGTGTACCAATCATCCTCTTTTTTGGTCGGGCGAGGTGTGGGCTCGACCTTTACTATCCTATCGTAGGACTTACATAAATTGATCAATCCACAGCGCTCCTCCCATGTCAGCAGGGGAATAGGCACATCCTGAACAATTGAATACCCCATGCTTGGCGGATAAAGGAAATAACCTCCCTCACCACGGGTTTCAAGGAAGTTTACAGTACGTGAAGGTCTTTTAGCCCCTTTTTTAATATCCGAATCAACTTCCTCTTGGGTCTTTTCCCTCCCAGCCAACTTTTGACTACCAGGCACATCGCCGTCCTCAATACGGTATATTAAATGCCTGCCTCCGGAAGGGGTAGCATGAATCCGTAATAGTGGGTATATATGTGGGTACATCTCTGCGATATCCTTAAGCAGTAGAGCCTCAACTCCTGGCTCATACTTGCTGTCGACGTCTATCAATTCCAACCTACCTGAGATTTCTCCGGTAATAGCTGCAACTGCAGTAGTATCATATGTCTGCATTGCCTGCCACAGCTCACCTTTATCCATCCTTTGGGACTGAAGGTGCTTCCACTTAAATAAGCAGGGATCTTTTGCATTCTTGCTGCCTACTGTCCTATCATAAACAGGCATGATAGATATACCATCTTCGATAAGGGATTCCACGCTTGCCCAAACGGAAGCTAATTTCGTTTCGTTGCTCATAGGTTAGTTGTTATCGTAATTGGATATCCGCAAATTCTATTGGTGATGCCCCGATCATTTTCTTTTGGTGGTCCGCCCAACTTGGCTTGTACCCCATAGCCGCAGTAAAGGCGTCAAGGAAACCTTGCTTCAATTGTTCCTGCGCCCTAGCCACACGGGCAGCAAAGGGTTGTTTCTTTTTCATCTTTGCATAAATCGCGAGTTCGTTTGGAGTAAGCTGACTGATAGTCCGCCCAACAAGATTTGTGTAATGGGACGTTACCTCCACCAATTCCCCCTGCTCCAACTCTTTTTCGGTAAGCGGGCGCTCATGACCACAGTATTGGCAGATCCTCACGCTAGCAGGGATAATCGATTCGCATGATGGACAAAGTGCCACAGGAGCAACACCTTCCCCTCGCTTTTTTCGTTTAGTAACTTCCCACATCTTGTCCCATTCTCTGTCCTCAAAGTACAAACCGTGCCTCTCCCAATTACCGCCGTAATCAAGTACTGTAAAGTGAGACTTAACTTGCCTACCGTCCGCGGACCAAACAGGGCGGCTCCCGCGGCCAATCATCTGTAAGTAAAGCGGCAAACTGGTAGTTGCACGGTTAAGTATCACCAAATCGACTTGCGGTAGATCGAAACCTTTCGTCAAACTTGCAACGCTGACACAGATATTCGCTAAACCAAGTTCAGTAAATTTTGCTAGTTGATACGCGGAGTTCTCAAGCTGCGAATGGTACTCGATCGACGCGAACCCTTCAGCATGCAGTCTCTCATTCATTTCTCTTGCATGCTTGATCGATGCGACGAAAATCATACATTTAGAGAATGAGCGGGAACGAAGATCATCGAATATTCCATCATAAACAGCGGAAGTGCCGAAAGCTGCATTCTGCGATGCTTCGGTATATTCACCATTACGCATTTCGAGAATGTCAGTATCTGCCTTGGTGCGTGCCATGTGTTGGTAGCTACAAAGAAATCCCTGTTGGATTAATTCATCAACCTGGCAACAAACCACACATGAGTTGTATAGTTCTGGTAAATGTTTTGCAACACGAGCGTCTGGAGTAGCGGTAAATCCTAGTATATATGGATTACTGGCTTCAATTAAACGCCGGATAATATTGGACGGTGTACCAATATGAGCTTCATCTATTATAATGAGCGGAGGGAATTCCAATGCCGCAAGTTGTTCGATAATCAGCGGTCTGCGGGTTAGCGTTTGTGCCATAGCTATATACAACTTGCCCCCTCGGATGTGAACGTGTTTTTCTCCATTCGCTATCTGTTTTCCCCCAGCTTCATTGATGATCTGGTCAAAAATTTTGGTAGTTTCGCTTATTATCACAACTGCACGGCCGTTTTCAATTGACCTTCGGGCAACTTCTATAAACATCTTCGTCTTGCCTGATCCCGTTGCGGCACATGCAATAACTCGGCGGTGATCACGCAATCCGCGTGCAAGGTTATTAATGAAATCGGTTTGGTAAGGTCTAAGGGTAAAATTAACCTGCTTCATGTAAAACCTCCCTTCCCTTAATAGCTAAGTAAAGTCTCCAATACATCATATTTCGCTCAACCCCTTTTAGGTTATCGATAAATCCGCAATCTTTCTTTGCTAGATCGATCAATCGGGAATCCTGTGAAGTAATGGACCAAATCCGCAACTTGGTTTCAGTTGCATCTGGAACACTTGATTTGGTAATGAATTTGACGTAGGCTTCGCAATGGTTGCACACTTGTTTGATGTGTGGACCAGAGAATACAAATTTTGCCTCGTCTGTCGCACCGCAATGCGGACAATCGTAAGGTTTCAATAAGTTCATAATAAATTGCATTAAACAAGGCGGGAGGATTGCCGTCCTAAATCCCGCCTTGCGATGTTTCCAAAATTAGCGAATCGGAAACATTTAAACAAAAAAAATTTGGAGTTTATCCGGCATTAGCTGGCTTGACTAGAACGGCAGATCGTCGTCGTCTGGAGCGCTTGCAGCATGCTCAGCGATATTAACTGCCGGTTGACTTGCGATAGGTGATGCAGACGGAGTATTAACACCTGTCTTAGCTAATTTCCAAGCGACAAGCGAGTTGAAATACGAAGTTACACCATCCTTGTTTGTCCAAGGTCTCCCGCGAAGATTAAAGTCCACCGTTACACCATCGCCTTGCTTTAGGTTGTCGAATAAGGTAACCTTGTCTTGCGTAGCTTCCATTTTGATGTATTCGGGGTACTGAGGGTTTTCCGATACCACCACGATCAAATCGCGTTTCTTGAATGAGTCCGATACCTGTTGAGTTGCACCTACTTCGTGCACGAATCCTGAAATTTGCATGTTCTTATTATTTATTTTGATTATTTAATTCATTAATTAATTCGGCAACCTGTGCCTGTTGGGTTAGAGAAAGACAATAGAACGTATCCACTATGGAAATAATGTCATACTGCATTTCCTCGATTGCCTGCTTTCCCGATTTCTTGAAGTGTACCTGATTAATAATCGAATTCACTTCTTTCATTGCCTCGATCGCAATTGTTGATTTTTCGACGATGTACTGAACGGAATCAATGAACCTAGGTGTTGACAATCCCGCGATCTGCACGAGCTTCGGTGTCATCCTTACCTGTGATGCGTATTCGCGGAGTGAGTTCTCAAAATGCTCTGCGCTATTGAGTAGGCTGATGGCAGCCTTGAACTGAGGAATGAATTGCATTGGCACGACGTTTCCTGCGATATTGGCATTGAATTTTATTGCGTTCATACCAAATCCTCCAATCTTACTGGGATATAGTTTACGTTCTTTAAAACCTTACCATCTTCTTTACGATATACAACGGTTTGCTTTTCTCTTAACGTGGTGGTTACCTCGATACCTTTGCCTTTGTAATATTGGATGGTCGCATCAATTTCGGCTCGATTATGGCAGAATTTGCTCATATTGCTTAAATGAACTCGTTTAAGTGCTTCCTTGAAGTTTTCAAGGGTGAAACCGAAGGCGTACGCTAAACAATAAACTGATTCATTTATCATATCACAATCTTTTGAATTGACAATTGAAAGCAGTTCCATGTTATCCTTAATGATAAGATCCTTACTCTGAAAACTTTCCCAAGCATCATAATCAGATTCATGGATAGCATCATCCTGAACCCACCCCTCTGCATTCGCCGTACCATCATTAACATATTTGATATCGCACAGCGCATCCAACATCTCAACTCGGTTATTATCTACGATAGCGTACTGTAGCTCACGGATTTCCTCGCGCAAAAGATTATCACGGAAATCGTATTCATCCTTTGTTAGCTCGCGCGGAGTGTCACTTACTGGCTGACCACTTGCTAGTTGAAATTCTTTTACTAATTCTTGGTAATTCATTCCCTTTCCTTCCAATATTTATAATCTCAAGTAGCGGCAATCACGGTAGCAATTACCACTACAACAATTTTCCAAATGATGTGCATTACGCTGCTTTCTTCTTAGTAGCTCGTGCTACGGCTTTATACTTCGGTTCGTACGTCACATCCTCGTGAGATATCATTTCCCCGGTCGATTTCGCTTGACGTTCTGCAAAGGTTACCATGCTATCAAGTTTCACCTTCCCCAACTCCTGCGCGGGAATACCTGCATTGGTTAGGTAGTAATCCACAACCGCACGCCAGCCATCCACCGACCCAACAGTTATTGAGTATGATTCAATTGCACGCGGAGCGTCAACTTCACGGTTTGCCTGCGATACCATAACGGTTACAGTAGCTTGTTGCTTTTCCTTTTCCGCTTGTTCGGCTGCGCGTATTTCGGCTTCTTTCCTTGCATTTTCGGCTTCTTCTTCCTGTTTTCTTGCCAACTCCGCCGCTTGTGCACTTTCTTGCTCTCCACGTTCCAATTCTTCCTTTCGGGCAGGAAATAGAGTAAGGATATATTCTGCATATTTGGTTACTTCGGAAGTAAAGTGAGACGAGCACACGGCAAAGCGTTCTTCAGTACGCACTTCGTCCACAAGGGATGCATCGCCAACCAACGTTATCGCACTCCATGCTTCCTCGGAAAGCGTACCGCCGATAAACCCGAGAACGGCTGATTCCGCTTCTTCTATCTGCTCCAGCGTTGTGTTACTATATACCTGAAGAATAGTTTGCTTGACGTTTGCAAGGTGATTTGCGTACCCCGAACGTAATTGAGATTCCAATTCTGCAATAGCATCAATTCTGCGCTGTTTCTCACGTAATTCGGCTTCTTCTTTTTCACGAGCGGCCGCAGCTTCCTGAGCATGGATCTTTGCAGAACAGTCGCGTACGTGCTGGATAGTTTCGTACAATTCTTTACCCAAAGTATTTTCAAGTGCTGTAAATTCCTTGATGAAAGCATGCGCTTTGTCTGTATAAACCGAACGCGTTTCATTCATAAACTTTACAGCTTTCTTTGCGGATACCTGCCAGTTCATCAATTCATCATCCAGATCCTTTGGTAATTTTTCTCCTGCTTCGGTAGCACGTTCCAAGAGCGCACTATGCTTCACGCGATACTTACCCAACATTTCAACTGATGTTGTATATACTGATCCTGCACTTTGCAAGTCAGATTGTGACAGGGATATTATCCCCACCTTGTTTTCTTGTGTTGACATGATTTTAAAATGGTAATGGTTCTGAACTTGGTTCTTTAACTGCGACTGGTGCAACCGGCGACGGTCTGCGAGTTTCTGATAATTCCATCTGTGGAGTAGCATGGCCGAACTTGCGTCCTACGAATTCGGAAATACCTTCTCTGCGCACAACCTGCGACAACCCCTCTGAACGATCAGCGATGGATAACACCCCGCCGATAGTTGTGTACACCTTTCGCTCTGCTTTACTAGCGTAACGGATATCCGCCAATGTAAGAACGGCATCTACTTCCTCTCGGCTCACGTCGCCCGTCCAATCCTTAAGATTGTAGGTAGGCACATCGCCAGTCCATTCCTTTGGTGCCCAATTGAAAGCTGCATCTAATGGAAGATCCGGAAAGTTTTCTTCCCATAGTTGGCGCTCTGCTTCAATTTGAATACCGTTGGTTCGGTAAAAACCGTGACGGCCCGATTTGAAATTGATGATGGCACGAACCTCTTTGTCAACTTTGCATTCTCTAGATTGACCTTTACGAGGTCCTGATTTGTACGGATCGCTTTCATCGAAACCATCTACTTGAATGGTCATGTTGCACACTAGATCGATTAATGTTCCATAGCCACGATCTGACAGGAGAACGAATTCGATCCCCAGTGGCTTTACTTTATAATCAAAAAAGAATTGACAGAAAGCCGCCATGTCACTGCGCAATTTCTCCGCCCAACCATTACATTCGGGTTGGTAGAAGTTCTCGGCGGAAAGGTAATCTTCCACCACTTGCTCAGTTGCGGAAAAATCATAGCTACCATTGATCAACCATTTGCCTATCTCAAGGTGAAGTAGGGTGCCGTAATTCTGCGCGACTTCCAACAAACGGGCAGCCTCTTGTCTGCCATGCTTGATATACCAATCCAAAAGACCATCCTCCATAGGAGCGCACTGCGAAATCGCCGTAGTTAACGAAGTGTAAAGCCTCAATGGCGATTCCACCGGAGCCCCATCTTGGTTAAGACGGATGTATGCGCGTCCCTGACCGAAATTCACACGCCCTACCTTGTAGGATGGTAAGCGAAGTGCATCTTCGCGAAACCAATCCGTGTGTATTTGTTCGAATGTTATAGCCATTATTTAACCTCCTCCACTTCTACGTCCTCGACAACTTCACTTGCCGCGTCAGACTGACCAACAGCCAGCTGCTTAGCCCCAGCCAAGATCGCCCCGCTCGTAATCATGTTGGTTGTGATGCGATTCATTTCACCACCTGCTTCTACATATCCGCGCACAGCTTCGATAGTTTCCTCAGTGAAATTTGGAACAAGCTTCACAATTGGGTAATTCTTTGCCATTCCTGGAGTATAGGACTGAACCTTTTCAACTACCAATGAGAATGGGAAACCAATAATACTACCTGATCTTTCCATTACCATATCGAAAGCTTTAACAATGCTAGGAATGGTGGTTTCCTTTGCTTTTGTTTCAAATGTCCAATATCCTAGCACACCTTTCATCTTCAATAATACAAAGCGAAGCGTTAGTGTTTGCGCCCATAGTTTACCAAGTGCCTTAACTTTAGGATCGTTTTTATGTAATCCTGACTCATATTCTCCCTTGCCCTCTTTCCCGCCTGTCGGATTCCATACAGTGAAAGTTTCACCATCTCCATAACCTAATCTTTTGCCTTTATCCCAAGCCTCGAAACGTTCATTGCACACCTCGCTGATATTATTCGATACGAAAGCGATGTGAAGTTCATTAGGTTTTTCGCCCATGAGCGATGTGAATTGATTTGCGAATTTTCCAGTGGCCCGGAAATAATCCAATGAAGTAGGAAAACCTTTGTCGGATTTCATGCCTACTTTAATTCTGCCGATTTCTGGAAGGGTGCTTCCTTGTTGCACCTCCATTTTTTGCCCGTCTTTGTCGAGCTTTAAAATACGTCCGTTCATAATAAATTACATTTTTGATGTTAACACTGATTAAGGGTTGCCGCCCCATTCACGCAGACATTGCTGCCTTTATTTCTCTCAATTCTTTTATTGCTTCTCTAACCTCACTAAGCAGACCGTTTGCCAGCTTTAGTAATTCTGTTTTTTCTGATTTGCTCATTTTCTCTTTCGATTTGGTGTTTGATTAAATCGCCTGCCTCCATTAGCGAGTCAAGTTCAGCCCTGCTAATCCTGAAAGACCCGTTCCCCTCGCTATGATCTTTCAAATCGCCTTCTTCAATCCACTTATCTACAATCCTTCTTGACCCTGCAATCTTATAGGCTTCGGCTTTACTGATGTAAGGCTTCAATTGTCCTGTCAGTGTTGCCAGTTCAATTGCGGTCTGCTTTGAAACAGACCGAATGAACCGCGCTAAGATGGATTGATCCTCAACAAGTGTAATATCTTTATCACTTATTAACTTTATCATCTAATCTCCATGCCCGAAAATTACCTTTTGGACTGTTCGGGTCTTTTTTAACTGTAAAACGTTTGTTGATTTTAAGATCCTTGTTATGGAAGTGCTTACTGACGATACATCGAACCGATTTAGCTAGCTTGCTTTCCACCGCGATTGAACCATTGACCGGCAATTGATCCAATCTATCGCGCCAGGACATAGGCGCAACTGAATTTGTTAAATCCTCCATAGGCGAAACAGAATTATTAGGTTATAAGAATAAAAAATTGAGCAGATGTTAAATTTCTTTTGCATTTGACACACTTTTAATTATATTTGTTTGACTTTGACAAGACAAATGTAAAATGAATATTTATCATTTGCAAATATTTTTTATCATTTGTACAATATTTTTTGCAAAAACACACTTAAAACATGAATCACCAAGGAGATTACATCAAATCTATCCTTAGGAATCGAGGCATTAGCCAGGAAGAATTGGCTAAAAAATTAGGGATGTCCCGTGTTTCTTTAGGAAGCAGGCTAAGCCAACCGGTGTACCAAAACACCGATGAAAAAATGAAGATCGTTGATATTCTTCAAATGACCGATAAGGAGAAAGAGACCCTTGATCAGATGGGCGGAGTTCCGATATTAAATCCAGTTTCAATTACATCTAATGAGGTTTACGAGATTTCCCCTGGCCGATGGTTAATGACCGTTGAATTAGTGCCGGTTTATGCTCAGGCAGGCTACCTGTCCGGATATGGAGATGATCATTTCCTTGAAGAATTGCCGAAGCACTCATTTACTACAAATGTATTAGCCAAAGGGAAATACAGGGCTTTCGAAGTTGCAGGAGATAGTATGGATAATGGAGATATAAAGGAAGCAATACCCGATGGTATCGTAGTTGTAGGTAGAGAGGTGGATAAGCAATATTGGACAAGCAAATTCCACACGCACAAATGGCCAAATTGGCTTTTCGTGCATAGGACCGAAGGAGTTGTTGTTAAACAGATTGCATCACAGAATCTTACTACTGGAGAAATAACATTAACTTCACTTAATCCCGACAAAACAAAATACCCTGATTTCACAATCAATCTTGATGATGTGAACCAGGTATATAATGTTATTAAAAGAGAAGTTGACGAGCAGCAATAACCATGACCAGCTCACCAACTTTGCCACACCATTGGTGGAGCGACAATGAGGGCAATCACGCATTGGCTGACCATCTATGGAGATTTCTGATCCATCATCCAGTTAATGGGATTTATGTTAAAGGCACTCGGAAATGGATGCCTGAGAGCATTGAGATCAACAGTATAAAAGATTGCGATATCACGAACGTCAATATCCATTGCGATGACGCAGAACTTCGTGAAGCTTTGGCATCTGCTGTACAATTGGTTTTGGAAAGCGCGCAGATCAATAACAGAACATATATTATAAAGAAAACAGAACAATTTAAAAACACATACAATTTCACTTTGACATGGCAACAATCGGACAAAAAGTAAAGACCTTCAGAACTTTAAAAGGTATTTCACAACAGGAACTAGCTGACAAAGCCAAATCCCACAAAACAACTATTTCAAGAATAGAAAGGGATGCTTTATTACCCAACGCACAGATACTAGCTGCGCTATCCTCTATGGGAATGGACGTTACGGATCTATTCGAAGGCAGCAAGGTTCCATCAGGATCGAAAAAGGAGCAAGCTTTATACCATAGGGTAAGCGAACTAGAAATAAAGTTATTGAGCGTTGAGAGCAAATTGGCCAAGCTCATCGACTTTATCGAAAAAAAACTTTAAAACTTTTTCCTGAACATCATCCACAATTTTCCAATCCTTTGCTATATAATTATCCGTCACCCTCAAATTGGTATCAACATGGTTCAGCGCTTCGGCGATATCATCCTTGCTGCACTTGCAATCATTACGCGCAATAGTCGCAAAGGTATGCCTGGCGAAATAGAAGGTTAAATTACCTAATCCCGCACGTTTTGATAAACTGCCAAGACCAATATTCAGAGATTTATTAAAGGTCCTACCATCAGAAAATCGACGATAAATTTTTCCCACATATTTATCAATTATATGGCCTATTATTTCTGTCACCTTTATCGAAATTAACGCACTGTCACTCCTGCGCCCCATAGTCTTACTCCTATTATAGGATAACCTGCCATTTACGATTTTCATCGCTTGGTTATAATTATAAATATCAACAGAATTCATCCCACACAAAAAAAAGCTTAAGAAAAACATATCCTTAGCCAGCACCTCGCGGGGGCTTAACGGTTCAGCTTGATAGAGTTTCACCAATTCTACAATTGTTAGCGATCTTTTTACATTTTTCCTGACTGAGGCAATTTTATACTTTGCGAATGGATTGTTAGGTATAACAATTTTGCCAGTATCCTCATCATTATAATGTGCTTTGCATGCATTAAAAAGTAAACGCAAGTTTGCCATATGCTTGAATACCCCCGCATCGCTCAAAGGTGCTGATTTGGTAACTACTGGTTTCCCGAATTGGTTTGTGCGGACCAGGTGGCGCGTTGTTCTAAGGTACTTCTCATAATCCTTTAAGAATTGGGATGTAATTTCGGTTGGGGAAAGTGTTGCAGCCTTACCCCCGTTCAATTTAGCAGTGAAATCCCTTAATGAATTTGTAACGGTTCTTAATGGAATAGCGGAATTTTTGGAAGAAAACTCTACTGTCTCCTGGATAATCTTTTCACACACCTCAAGGAAATCAATGAATTCAACTTTACTTGCGCTTTTTATCTCCCGCAGTTTCCTTTTGATCAATTGAGCATCCCCATGGTCATTTAATTGGGGAGTTAGTGCATTATAGTATTCTCGGAGTATATCAGAGAATTTCTCTGCAATCACATTTCGCTTGATCTTGAAACTGGAATCAATATCAGACTTAGTGATGTTTACACTTGTATCGATGTATGCTGACTTTCCTTTTTGGGAAATCCTGATCTTGGCATTCCAGGTGCCATCGATTTTTTTGTGATGCTTAATAATAACGGGAGTGAACGTAGCCATGGACTGTAAAGTATTTGTAAAGTTTTCCGTGAATAATCTGTGTTATTAACCTGTCAAAGTCACACAAATACAATTAAGCGGTCATTTACAAAAAACTGGCTCTAAGACAAGAAAAACCGACTTTTACATCGGTTTTCTTTTAGTAGCGGGGAGCAGGATCGAACTGCCGACCTCAGGGTTATGAATCCTGCGCTCTAACCATCTGAGCTACCCCGCCGTTTTTCGGTATGCAAAGATAGTAATAAGCAACAACTTTCAAAGAAAATTTCAATAAAATTATCCCTAAAAATAAACTTTCAACCCCCTAAAACCCTAAACCTCTTTATAATCAAAAAGATAGCAAAAATCCACCTCCCCTACTCTTAAACCCACATTACCCCCTTATGACTTTAGGCATAATTGTTGAAAAGCCACTTACTGTTAAAAAAAAGATGTGCACTATTTTTTTAATAAGCGATTAATTGATTATACTTACAAAAAGTAGGATAGCATTGGGGGCCTACTTTTTTACTAACAACATTTATAAAACGAACTACTGAGAACAAATTATGTCAGAAAAAACTAAACTACACCTTGAATATGTGTTGAATTCATCACCTAGAATTCTATTCCCATATCTACAGGAGCCGAATGAACTGGCACAATGGTTTGCTGATGATGTAAACTACCACGATGGAATTTACGAGTTCGTTTGGGATAATGAATCCCACCGTGCGAAACTGGTATCCGTCAAAGAAAACAAAAGCGTAAAATTTAAATGGTTGGATGACGAACCTTATTTCTTCGAAATCGAAATCATACAGGACGAATTGACCAATGATGTAGCTATCGCAGTTACGGACTACGTAAAAGAAGACAATATGGAAGACAGAAAACAAATCTGGAACAATTCCATTGGCTATCTACAGAGCGTCATCGGCGCATAACTATATCCAAACAAAGCCTGAAATGAAAACCTATTCCTTTCAGGCTTTTTCATATCTTATCCCTATTAACTTTTTCCTAACAAAAATACGTTCATAAAAAATGTATCTTTGCAGAAATCCATGGGGTCAAACCTTTTAAAGAAGCCCCATATCAAGGATTAATAGCAACATGAAGAAGATTCACTCCCTCATATTACAAGCATTCATCAAACCATTTATGGTTACTTTCTTCATTGTGATGTTTGTGCTATTGATGTTGTTTCTTTTTAAGTACATCGATGACCTGATCGGAAAAGGTTTCCAGTGGTATGTAATCCTCGAATTGTTAAGTTATCAGGCGGCCGTGCAGTTAACCATGGCACTCCCACTTTCCATGTTGTTATCCTCGATCATGACCTTTGGAAATCTGGGCGAAAGCTACGAATTGGTGGCTATCAAAGCTGCTGGGGTTTCTCTCCGCAAAGCCATGACGCCACTATTCATTGTAGTAGGACTTTTCAGTGCCGGCTCTTTTATCTTCTCCGATTACATCCTTCCCGTGGTCAACCTAAAAATGGGTTCCCTACTGTACGATGTCCGTAAGAAAAAAGCCGATTTCCTGATCAAACCGGGCGTATTCAATAATACTATCCCTGGTTATTCCATTCGCGCAAAAAGTAAAAATGAGGAAGGTACCGTCCTTTACGACCTCATGATCTATGAACACGCCACAGGTGGTTCGGCTAATAATGTGATCTTCGCGAAGGAAGGCTATATCCAGAACTCTGCCGATAATAAATACATGTTATTGGAATTGAAAGATGGTGTTCGTTACGAAGACAGCAATGTAAAAGACGCGAAACGATACGACCCCCGTCAGCAATTTACCCGATTCAGATTCAAGGAAACGACCCAAAAATTCGATATGGAAAGTTTCCAGATGGGGAATACGGATAAAGAACTCTTCAAGGATCATCATCAGATGCTTAACCTCAGACAATTGAGGCATTATTCAGATTCCAATAGGGTATCCTTGGATAGTGTGGCGAAGATTAATTCCGTGGAAAGCAAACGGTACATTAACTTCTTTGCCAATTATTACCAGGAAAACAAACCGAAAACGATCAATACCAAGATAAAATTAGCGGATATTGAACAGGAGAACATGCGTCGTTCGGCCATCAGCAATGCCCTTTCGCAAGCGAGACAGATCAAGGAGAATGCTGATCTAAGGATGAATGACTACCAGTTCTTTGCTGAGAAGGATATCCGATACGATATCGAATGGCACCGAAAATTCACTTTGGCGGTGTCCTGTTTACTGTTATTTGGTATTGGAGCACCACTGGGTGCCATCATCCGAAAAGGTGGTCTTGGATTACCTGTCGTCATGGCGATTATTTTCTTCCTGATCTACCACGTTATTGCAACCATCTCGGAAAAAGCAGCGAAAGATGCCAGCCTGACCCCAATGTGGGGCATGTGGATGGCCATCATTGTCCTTACCCCATTGGCTATATTCCTAACGTATAAATCCACCTCCGATTCGGCCTTGTTCGATGCTGAACAATATAAGAACAAAGCGGAGGCCATCTGGAAAAAGGTCGTAGGCCTCTTTAATAAAAAGAAAGACAAAGCGACCCTTTCCTCTTAGGAAGGTCGCTTTTTCAACATAAAAACACCTTAACTGCCACCCCTAACCCTTTTCATCTCATCGGTTTCTGACCCTAATCTTCGTTCCTTTGTAAAATCTTTTCCGATCTTAAATGTTGCGGAAAGAATAAAAGTCCTGGAATCCAGGTTAAAGTGCTGATTCATGCGAACAGCTTTCCTCGATTCGGGATCAATGAATTCAAACTTATAACGATTTTCAAACAGGTTTATGGCATAACCGTGATGCGTTATTTACGCAAATGCCGGATGGATCGTGCGCAGGACATGTTGAAGAATACGGATTTGGAGGTCAAAGAAATCGCTTTTCTCATAGGCTTCAAATATGCCCATCATTTCAGTAAAGTTTATCAGGCCCATTTCTATGTACTCCCGAAAGACGTTCGAGGGCATATTTATGACAACTTACTTATAAATAAGTCCTAATTAACCGTTACCTTTGTACACTTATTTAAAACTAATGGATATTAAATTAAACACGATTGAAGAAGCAATCGAGGATATCAGAGCCGGAAAAGTCATTATCGTAGTAGACGATGAAGACCGTGAGAATGAAGGCGATTTTGTTACTGCTGCACGCAATGCTACACCTGAAGTGATCAATTTTATGGCTACCCATGGTAGAGGATTGGTATGTGCACCTTTAACTGAAGAACGTTGTCGTGAGCTTAATCTGGGTTTAATGGTTAACCAAAATACTGCCGTTTATGAAACCAACTTTACGGTTTCTGTGGATCTTCAAGGTTACGGCTGTACGACAGGTATCTCTGCATCCGACCGTTCGAAAACCATCAAGGCATTGATCGATCCCAATATTCGTCCTGAAGAACTAGGTCGTCCAGGCCATATCTTCCCGTTGATCGCGAAGGATGGCGGTGTATTGCGTAGAACCGGTCATACCGAAGCTTCCGTGGATTTAGCGCGTTTAGCTGGTTTTGAACCTGCAGGGGTATTGGTTGAAATCCTAAAGGATGATGGCGAAATGGCAAGGCTACCTGATTTGATCAAAGTAGCGGAGCGTTTTGACCTGAAAATCATCTCGATTGAGGATCTGATCGAATACCGTTTGAAACATGATACATTAATCCAAGAAGAGGTTTCTGTTGAGATGCCAACCGAATGGGGGGATTTCAAAATGAAGGCCTTTACTCAGAAGAATACTGGTGAGCAGCACTTAGCTCTTTATAAAGGCGAATGGGCAGAAGATGAGCCGATCTTGGTTCGCGTCCATAGCTCTTGTGTTACGGGGGATATCTTCGGCTCTTGCCGTTGCGATTGTGGACCACAACTTCACAAATCCATGGAGATGATCCAAAAAGAAGGTAAGGGAATTATTGTTTATATGAACCAGGAAGGCAGAGGAATCGGCCTGATCAATAAACTGCACGCCTATAAGCTTCAAGAAGAAGGCGTGGATACAGTGGATGCCAACCTGCAGTTAGGTTTCAAAGCTGATCTTAGGGATTATGGGGTTGGTGCACAGATATTGCGTTATATGGGAGTTACCAAAATGCGATTGATGTCTAATAATCCTACCAAACGTGCCGGATTGATTGGCTATGGTTTGGAGATTGTGGATAATGTTCCGATCGAAATCGAACCTAACCCTTATAATACGGAATACCTGAAAACAAAAAGAGACCGTATGGGTCATACGTTGAGTAATCTTTAATTTTAGATGATAGATGATAGATTATAGAGTTTAGACCTTGGGCGTTTTACAGTAGTCTATTATCTAATGTCTATTATCTATAATCTATTATTTAATATCTAAGGAGGCCGTATTCATTTGTTGATTAACAAATGGATACGGCCTCCTTTTTTACGTTTATTATCCATTTTCTCGACCTTGTTTCTAACCTAAGCCTTCAAAATATGTTTGAATTTGGGTTAGAATCGTGGTTAAAGTAGGTTTTAAGCAGGGTTAAAGTATGTAGAAAGTATGCTTTAAATACATTTTACATACTTTTAGATTACTTTCAGTATGGTTTTACACCGAAGCGAACTATAAGAAAAGTATAACCTCACATCTATTGTGCATGAAATATAATATTACTTTTTTGCAACACAGACCTCGAAACAAAACTTTACCTTCACTGTTCCATAAAACATAGCATGAATCCAGAAATTATAGGGTAATTTATAATTTTCAGTAAGAATTCATAAATCAAAGCATCATGAAAAATTCACTTTTTATCGAAAAAGCTTATCATAACGGTTCTTTTATATCTTCCGAAAAGACATTTGAAGTAATCAATCCAGCCACTTTAAAACCCATCGGCTCTTTGCCGGATCTCACGGTAAAAGACTGTCAGAAATTCATTAAAACAGCAGACAAGGCTTGGAAAAGCTGGAAAATAATACCAGTTGGCGAAAGATCAAAGTTGGTTAGAAGGCTTTTCGAATTGATCAATGAACATCGGGATGAAATGGCGGAGATCATGACTTTGGAAAGTGGAAAGCCCATCAATGAGTCACAAACAGAAGTGGATTATGCCAATTCTTTTATGGAATGGTTTGCTGAGGAAGGGAAACGTGCGTATGGAGAAACTATTCCTTCCCTAGCAGGTAATGCCAGACTTCAGACGATCAAACAGGGTATTGGTGTGGTGGCCGCCATTACGCCATGGAACTTTCCGCTTGCTATGATTACGAGGAAGGTGGCTCCGGCATTGGTGGCAGGATGTACCGTGGTTCTTAAACCGGCATCTCAAACCCCTTTTTCGGCCATTGCTTTGGCTAAGCTGGCGGATATGGCAGGATTTCCAAAAGGGGTGCTCAATGTGATCACTTCAAAGGATAGTAAAGGGATTGGAAAAGAATTGGCGACAAGTGAATTGGTAAGAAAAATATCTTTTACGGGATCTACGGAGGTTGGTCGGACTTTGATGGAGCAGGCTGCGAGTACCATCAAAAGGATCTCTTTGGAATTGGGTGGGAATGCGCCATTCTTGGTTTTTAATGATGCGGATATTGATCTGGCGGTTAAGGGAGCTATAGCTGGGAAGTTTCGTAATACGGGGCAGACCTGTGTTTCCATAAATAGGTTTTATGTGCAGGAGGATGTTTATGCAGAATTTTGTAAGAAGTTGACAGCCGCGGTTAAGAATTTGGTGGTTGGAAATGGATTGAAGAAGACGACCCAGGTTGGTCCATTGATCAATAAGTCTGGGTTGGAAAAAGTGGAGCATCATGTGGCGGATGCGTTGGCCAAAGGTGCGAAGATTGAAACCGGTGGGAAAGTGATCAAGGATTTGTTTTATGAACCTACCGTACTTTCTAATGTAAGCCCGGATAGCTTGATTGGAAGTGAGGAAACCTTTGGCCCTGTATGTGCGCTGTTTAAATTTAAAACGGAGGATGAGGGGGTAAAAATGGCTAATGATACGCCTTTTGGTTTGGCATCTTATTTTTACAGTGAAAATGTGAAGCAATGTTTTAGGGTTGCGGAGCAATTGGAAGCTGGGATGGTGGGTATTAATGCTGGTTTGATTTCAAATGCTTCGGCTCCTTTTGGAGGGGTGAAACAGAGTGGATTGGGAAGGGAAGGCTCGAAATATGGTTTGGAGGAGTATATGGAAATTAAGTATTTGTGTTTCGGGGAGTAGGAACTTATCGTCATTGCGAGGAACGAAGCAATCTTTCGATTAGTGTAAAGATTGCTTCGCCGTACCTCCTCGCAATGACGTGGACCTCGCAATGACGGAGAAAACCCTCCTCGCAATGACGTTACCAAATATGATACCTCACCCCTATCATTACATAATTGGGATCTATCGCTTCCGAAGCAAATTGATACTTCAACTTATACCCCGTATAAATCGATAAATCAACTGAGGGAAAATAATAACTTACACCTACTTGTCCAATCGCATTGGTATAATTCTCTTTTCTTCTAATAGGTCCTTCCACATCCCCATCAATCGTAAAATCATAGGTATAAAAATCCTGACTAATCCCCGGACCTAAAAAAATATTGAAATTAGATTTTTCCTTGTTAAACACATTCACCAAATAATCTGCACCTACGGCAATATATCCACCTCTACCATAAACCTGGGCCTGTAAAGCCTGAAAATTGGTCAGATCATACTTCCCTTGCACACCAAAACTCCCATCATAAGTTGGACTTTCCATCTGCACATCGCCATAAAATCCAAAAGCCCATTTATGCTCCTGTGCCTGACTGCTTCCAATAAATAATAACCCACAAAATAAAATGGTTAATAGCTTCTTCATAATTATAATTTTAGTCTCTTTTGTATAATTTTAGTCTAAGTTAGAGCGCTCTAGCCTACGTTTAAAGTCCTAGCCTACGTTTTATAGTCCTAGTCTACGTTTTCTCCTTTAGATTTTCGATAGCGCTTATAAAGCTTTACCAGCACCATTAACAAAACACCTAATCCGATAATTCCTGTTACTCCAAATACCCAACCTATCGTTGATTTCAATACCACCAAAAATACAATCGCAAATAAGATAATGGTAGAAACTTCATTCCAAAGACGTAATTGGGTTGATGTCCAGGTGGAATTCCCATTCCTCAGCTTATACATGATCTTTTGGGAAATAAAATGGTAGATTACTAATCCGAGTACAAAGGCCAGTTTCATATGCATCCAACCCATGGATAATAATCCGGGGTTGACATATAACATGACGAGGGCCGAGGCGATTACCAAGTACATGGAGGGGGTGGTAATTACCCACCATAACCGGCTTTCCATGATGTTAAATTGCTTATGAAGCACTTGGTATTCAATATCTGATTTTTGTTTTGCTTCGGTGTGGTAAACAAAAAGGCGTGGCATATAGAACAGGCCCGCCATCCAGCAAACTACAAAAATGATATGAATAGCCTTGGCGTATAGATAAAGCATTTTTAAGTATTTATTACAAAGGTACGAAAAGAAAGTCCGTTATACCGTCATTGCGAGGAACACAACGTCATTGCAAGGAACTTTACACGGCATTGGGAGGAACTTTACACGTCATTGCGAGGAACGAAGCAATCTTTAAACTATTCGAAAGATTACTTCGTCGTACCTCCTCGCAATGACGGAGAAAACTCCTCGCAATGACGGTTAAAACATTCTTGCAATGACGGAGAAAACTCCTCGCAATGACGGAGAAAACATTCTCGCAATGACGGAAAAAAGCCTAATACCTGAAATCCTTGATAACCTCTACCGCGTATTTCACATTATCAAAAGGGATATCCGGCATAATACCATGCCCTAGGTTAAAAATAAAACCATCTTCCCCTCTCATCCTTTCAAAAAGATCCAAGATCTTCTTCTTGATCACCGGTTTATCTGCATACAATACAAAAGGATCCAAGTTTCCTTGTACCGCCATTCCAGCAGGTAAAGACTTCTTGATATTCAACAGATCAGCATTCCAATCCACCGAAACCACATCCGGTTTTGCTTCTGCCATAATAGGCGCAAATACCGAACTTCCTTTACAGAAAGATATCACTGGAATATCCTTACGATTAATATTATCTAAGAGATATTTATTGTATTTATGGCCAAACTCCTTGTAATCGTTCCAAGAAAGCGCCAATGCCCAGCTATCGAACAATTGGAGGGCATTTACACCTGCCTCCACCTGCATGTTCAAATAACCTATCGTTACATCTGCAATTTTTTGAAGAATATAATGCGCCAATTCCGGCTCATTGTTCAGTAAAGTCTTCGTACGTTTAAAATCCTTGGACGAAGCGCCCTCTACCAAATAACTCAAGATCGTAAAAGGTGCACCTGCAAATCCGATTAAAGGCACTTTTCCATCCAAACGTTGTTGGATCACCTTGATCGCATCAGCCACATATTGCAATTTGTCCAAACAATCTACATTCAGGTTTTCTGCATCTTGAAGGTTTCTAACCGGGTTTGAGAAACGCGGCCCTACCCCCTGCTCGAAGGAAAGGTCACCTCCCATAGCCTCTGGCGTAACCAAAATATCCGAAAACAAAATGGCAGCATCAACCCCCAATAGATCGATCGGCAACATCGTTACATCCGCCGCAATCTCTGGTGTTTTGCACATCTCCAAGAAAGAATATTTGTTCTTGATTTCCCAATATTCCTTCATGAACCGTCCTGCTTGACGCATCATCCATACAGGAGGTCGTTCCGTAGGCTGCGATAAGGCGGCACGGATCAATAGATCATTCTTTAAATTGTTGTTCACTATATATGTTTATTTACTTCGTTTCTGATTTTTTCTATGATGGAAACCTGGCGCGCCGTTAACTTAAGCTTTTCAGCCAGATCCAAATAGGTAGTCACTCGTTCGTATTCTTTTTTTCTCAGGTTGATATTTGCCAGATTGATCAATACCATGCCCTTTTCATTATCTTTTCGCCATGGCAAGCGGGATGCCATTTGGAAGTGGTATTCCGCCTCATCTACCCGCTCCTCTTTCAAAGCGATGTTTCCCATCATGAATTCATAGAAATTACGACGTCCCTTGCGCAATTGATCGGGATTCTTGATCTCTGCCAATAGAGCTTTGGTTCGTTCGTAATCCTGCTTATGGAAAGCTTGAGTAGCTAGATAGACCGTACCTTCCTTAAAATAACTCCAGGTAAGGTAGGCGATCCCACCAAATATGTAAACCGCAATATTATAATGCTTGGCATATATGGCATACAATAGAAAAGCAACCGCAATAGCGATTACTATTTTACGTGCATTATTGGTCATCTGCTAATTTAATTCTGGTTGTCCGTGAATTTATAGCCCACACCACGGATGGAATGGAAATAAATAGGATGTTTCTGATCAGGTTCAAAATATTTACGGAAAGTCAGGATGAAATTGTCGATGGTACGTGTAGATGGATAAACATCATAGTTCCAGACCGTTTCCAGAATCTGTTCACGTGAAACAGCTTCATTCCTGCGTTCGATCAATAATTTCAACAACATCGTTTCCTTTTTGGTCAAGGAAGAGATGCTGCCATCTGCATGGTGCAATTCGAAGGAATTGAAATAGATAGTCTTATCACCAATGGTGTAGGAATTAAGTTCTTTCAGGTCATCCCCTTTCATTCCACGACGGATCAGGTTGGAAACACGTAGAATAAGTTCTTCCAGGTTGAAAGGTTTCACCAAATAATCATCAGCTCCTTTTTTCAAACCGGTGATACGGTCTTCGGAACTGTTCTTGGCGGTCAAGAACATGATAGGAACTTCAGAATTTTGCAGACGAATGGTTTCAGCAACCTGAAATCCATCGATCTCTGGAATCATCACATCCAATATGATCAAATTGAAACGCTCCTCCTTAAATAGTTTCAAGGCCTTTTTACCGTCCGTAGCTGTAGTCACCCGATAGCCTTCCAGCTCTAGGTTCAATTTGATAGCTTCCAATAAATGTTCTTCGTCTTCAACCAGAAGTATACGTTGTTTAGCTTGCATAGTTTTCAAATGTTACTTCAAAAATACTTCCTGAGGGTTTATTGTCTTTTACCCGAATGGAAGCATTGTGTTTTTGTAATACTGTTTTTACGATATATAACCCCAAACCGGTTCCTTTGGTTTTACGGGTAGCTTCGCTGCCGACGCGATAAAACTTATTAAATATAAGTTTTTTTTCGTCATCGGGAATTCCTTCCCCATGATCGGCAACAGAAAATAACAGGTTTTGTCCTTGTTTATTCAGATTGACGGAGACCGTGGCGCAGGGTGGTGAGTATTTCACCGCGTTCTCCACCAGGTTGGTGATTACGTTTGTAATCGCAAATTTATCCGCTTTGATTTCAATATCCTCATCCAGGTCTGCTTTGATGACCTGGGATTTACAGGCATTCTTCTGCAAACGATCGATCACCTGCTCGACCAACTCCGTCATGTTGAACACTTCTTTTGGCAATTGGTAAGCCCTATTCTCCAACTTGGTGGTAAGTAATACATTCTCCACTAAGTCGTCCAAACGTTCGATATCTTTTAAAGAGTTAGAGAGGAAAACCTTTTGCTGTTCCCTGTCCAGATCGCGTTTTAGAATGGTTTGGATGTAGAGTTTTACTGATGCCAAGGGCGATTTCAGCTCATGGGTAATGGCCAAAAGGAAGTTCTGCTGTTGTTGGTTGTTCTCATGTTCTCTTCTAACATGTTTTTTAAGGCGAAAAGCACCCCAGATAAAGATCAAAAAGAAGATCAGTCCTTCACCAATGATCATACCCTTCCGGTCTGGTTCAAATTTGATCAAAATGAATCCCCACCAAAGCAATTGCGTGATTGCATAAAAAAACAAGAAATAAAAAAGAAATAATGCCTTTCTCATAATGAAATTCCAACCGCAAAGGTACTTAAATACGGATGTAATCGAAAACGTGCAAAAGAATATGACAGTAGGCTTAGAAACAGGTTTGACTGCCCTTTGGAAAGCCTGTATATTTGTACATGTTCAAAGATAAAAAGCATCTGTTTTTCGACCTGGATCATACCATCTGGGATTTTGATAGAAACGCCGAAGAGACCTTACATGATCTCTATTATAAATATAATTTTCATGACCTTTTTCAACGTCAGAATTCGGATGAATTCATTGAGACCTATACGGTGAATAACCATCGGTTATGGGATCTGTACCATCATGGCAAGATCGATAAGGCGACCTTAAGGAAATTGAGGTTTGCTGATACGTTTAGTCAGTTGGGTGTGGATCCTGGGTTGTTTCCTGTGGCTTTTGAGGAGGAGTATTTGGCGATTTGCCCGACCAAGACGAATTTATTTCCCCATGCGCATGAAACTCTTGCTTATTTGCAGGGTAGGTATCGATTGCACCTGATTTCAAATGGTTTTAAAGAGGCTTGTGAAAAGAAATTGGAGCATAGCAAGTTGTACCCTTATTTTGAGACGATCGTGATTTCGGAGATTGTTGGGATTAATAAGCCGGATCCAAGGATATTTAAGCATGCTTTGGATAATGGGCAGGCGGAAAAGGAACATGCGGTGATGATTGGGGATAATTTGGATGCGGATGTTCGCGGAGCGAAGAATGCTGGTTTGGAAGCGATATTTTTTAATCCGGGGGATAAGGATAAGCCGGAGGATGTGGAGTATATGATTGTGGATCTGAAGGAATTGCAGGAGATTTTTTAGGGCGTGGCGGCCTAGCGGGGGGCGTCATTGCGAGGTTGCCCGTCATTGCGAGGCACTCTACCCGTCATTGCGAGGAACGAAGCAATCTTTACCCTAATCGAAAGATTGCTTCGTCGTGCCTCCTCGCAATGACGAGAAGACCCTCGCAATGACGGGACACGAAGTCACATTATCTCAAAACCTTCCTCAACAACTCCCAATAAGCCTTAGCGATCTTCTCCATCCCAATATCATTCGGATGCGCATAATCAACCGTATTATCAATATCCAGCCCAATATCCTCACTACTCAACCAATACAAATTCTTCACCCCCTTTTTCTTCAACCCTTCTATAGTCTCTCTACCAATTCTCGAGCTCTCCTTAAAATTATCATTGGGTTTCCCATTCAAAACACCTGGCACCTCGCTCGAACTATGGTCCGCCATAATGATCGGCGTATTGGGATGATCCTTCCGCAAAAACTCCACGGCATGCTCAATCAAGGCCTTTAACTTCGCCGCATCCCTATCCTTCGTCAATCCCAAATTCGGTATACAATCCAAAATATAAACCGATGCATCCACCTTATTGATCAGATCAAGGATAGGCTGCTCCAACCTTCCATTTCCTGAAAAAGCCAGATTGATCACTTCCTGCTCAAAATTCCTTCCCAATATATTCGTCCAGCCCAATCCCGGTCTGGTTGCACAAGCACCTTGCGCAATACTGGTCCCATAAACCACAATAGGCTTACCCTCCGATTTCAAAAAAGAAATCGGCTCTGCACTTGAAGTTCCTATTTCCATCCATTCCACCTTATTGTACATCGGCAGGTACAATCGATACTCATAACTAGGATGCGAACCTAAGTTCTTAAAAGTATAAGTAATCGTATCCTTAAAACTATAGCCCCCATGCGCCCATTTCCAGGAATTATCCTGAGGATCCTTCGCATACAAATCCAATCCACTTACCCCTGTACTCGGCATATGCGGCATGTTCAATGCTCCTTTCACCTGATACCTCACCGTAATCTCTTCCGCGGCAGTTTTAAAATCAATATAAACTCCCGCAGATTGATTGCCTAAATTCCAAACCGGTTCTCTTACCGATTCCTTCAAAGCCAAAGGCAGACGTGCAAAACCATCCGATTCCAACACTTCTTTCGATCTCCCCTGGATCACCTTTTCTGTCAATGGATTTCTCCAGGTGAGCTCTTGCGCCTGAAGCATAAAAATCCCTATACAAAAAAGAGAGCTTAATAGGCTCTCTTTCATAAACTTGAATCTCTTCAACATTACAATACTTTTACGGTTACATTTTTCAACCAGATATCATCGCCATGATCTTGGAATCCGATCACACCTGATTTCGTTTTGCCACCTACATTATTTAACAATTCGAACGCCAATGGCCATTTTGCCTGCGAAAACTTACTCGCTTGCAACAATGCTGTCCATTCTGGAGTCCATAACGTATATTCAACGACCTTTTCGTCATTTTGGAAATGTGTTACTTTTCCTTTGTTCACTACAATTTTTGCTCTGTTCCATTCGCCTGCTGGGAATGAATTCTGAGGTTTTGCAGGGATCATATCGTATAAGGAAGCCGATTTACGGTTGCCATCTACCCCCTGCTTCGCATCAGGATGGTTTTGGTTATCCAACAATTGGTATTCCGGACTCGATACATAAATTGGTTGTCCTTTCACTTCTTTTGCTAGGAAAAATACGCCCGAATTTCCTGCATGAGAAATTTTCCATTCAAATTCCAATTCGAAGTTTTTAAAGTCGTGGGCAAAGATAATATCTCCACCTTCTGCCTTATCAACTCCCTTTGGAGTTTTAGAAAATTTTAGGGTTCCATTCTCAATACCCCATTTATTAGGGACATGATTCTTGTTGTAACCTCTCCAGCCATTTAAAGAAGATCCATCAAACAAAACATAAGCACCTGCGGAGTTCTTTTTGAAATCCTTGATGTTTACTTTTGGAAGATTCTCCAATTCATACGCCGGTCCTGTTTGGTTTGTTGCTGTTGAACTTTTGCTTGCACAGGCAGCAAAGGTAAGCCCAATTGCGCCTAACAAAATGAACACAAAGTTTCTCTTCATAGTTATAGTTGATTTATTTGAAGGACTAAATTTAATTAAACAAATCGTAAAAACAAGAATTAAAATTGTTGTCCGCCCATATCATCCATATCCCCATTTTCTTCACGCTTCTTTTTGCTCATGTCCTGAATTCCGAAACGGTAGGAGAAAGATAGGGTGAACATTCTACGCATCCAACGGTGTGAAAAGTTGATTTTTTTATCCGGAAGGTAGTTCTCCATTTCAAAACGACGACTGTTGAACACATCCCTTACATTGAACATGATATTCGCTTTGTTGTTGAATAGATCCTTGCGTAATGCCACATCAACGCCGGTCATTGGCTTCATTTCCCCCTGAAGGGTTTTCATTCCACTACGATAATCTCCACGCACCTGAGCCGAGAATGTCGGTGTGAATTTCACATTGGTCGTCAGGTTACCATGGTAGTTGAAACTAGAGGACGAACGAACATCAAATCCTGATTTCGGCTCGATGTTCATGTAGAATAGGTTGGCATTGGCCGTAAGATCCCACCATTTGAATACATTGATCTTGGAGATCAACTCGAATCCCATGGAATTATTGTTCGCCACATTTTCCCATTTCGAATAGGTGATGTTACTACGATCACCAACAATGTCCTGGATCAAGGAATCTGGGTAGATGAAAGGTTGGAACATATCGTTTACTCGACGGTAATATGCCGATGAAACAAAGTTCCAGTTATCATAGAATTTAGAGAAACTCAATTCTACTGCATGGATATCCTGTGGCATTAGATTCGGGTTACCTTGGCGATAGTTCTGCTCATCAGAGATATCCAGAAAAGGATTTACCTGCCAGCCACGAGGACGTTCTACCCTACGGGTATAGCTCAATTGTACTTTATCGCTATTTCCTTCACCCACATCATAACTCAAGAACAAGCTTGGGTAAAGACGGAAGTAATCCAGCTTCCCATCAGTAGCTCGTTGATTTTCTGGAATAGATGGATCCAAAGAATAATAGGTAGAGTTTAAATAAGCTTGTTCAGCCCGTAAACCGATCTGTGCACCAAATTTGGATGTTAATTTCTTTTGATAATTGGCGTATAACGCATGAACGGTACTGTTCATGTCAAAATCATTGCTCACATTATAATCCGGCAGGAAGTTATTGCTCAAGGTATCCATCAACTCCGAATACTGGTGATCCTGAGAAGTACGGATGATCGAACGATAACCAGCTTCAAATTTATGGTCTTCAGCAAATGGCAAAGTATAATCCAATTGGAAATTCCAGTTCTGTCCTCTTTCGGAGGTGGTATTCTGGCGGACCAAGTCTTTTCTATTGCTGGCATAAGTCTGATGGAAATCGTTCGTACCATCCTCCTCATCATTACCAAAGGATATGTTGGCCAACAATTCCTCGCCTTGGCGTTTGAATTCCTGTTTGAAATCAAACATCAGGTCTACACCAAAATCCTTTTCTGCCTGTGCAGATTTACGGAAACTGCTGGAACCATAGTCTGGAATATTCCAGTAGGTATAATTAATATCTTGTGTCCTATCGTTATCACGGAAACTCAGGTTTCCTGCTAAACTTAAGGTTGTTTTATCCGACGCATAATAATCTGTTCCTAAACGTACGGTATGGTTATAGCCCAATCGCTTACTTTCATCCGTTGAATAGGTCCTCGGACTTGCATCTGTGATCTGTCCGTTGATATAATCGGTATTATCAGTATATCCTCCACCGACCATGTTTCTACGGCTAAAATTATAGCTTCCGAAATAATTTACTTTTCCAGGTCTGTAATTCAGGGTAAGACCCGCATTGGCATTCTCGTAGGAGCCAATGGAAGCATTAACCGAACCGTTCAAACCTGTGCGGATATTTTTCTTTAGGATGATGTTCACAATTCCGGATTGCCCTTCCGCATCGTGTTTTGCAGATGGATTCGTCATGATCTCTACCTTGGAGATTGCATCTGCTGGTAAAGATTGCAAGAAGGCATTGATATCAGAACCGGCCATGGCAGATTCCTTACCATCCACCAGGATACGAACATTGGATGAGCCTCTTAAACTGATGGATCCATCGGATTGCACCTGTAAAGTAGGCACATTGCCCAATAGATCTTGTGCAGAACCTCCTACACTGACCATACTCTGGGAAACATCAAATACTTTTTTATCGATTCCGATTTGTAGATCGGGTGTCCTTCCCTGTACAACGACTTCGGAGATCAATTCACCTTGTTCTTGTAGGGATATCTTACCCAAGTTGATATCTTCATTGGCTTTTACCACGAAGTTCTCACGGGTATAGGTCTGGTACCCTTGGAAGGTAATTTGGAGATGATAGGTCCCTGGATCGACCTGTTGGATACTGAATCTACCGTTTTCGCCAGCTTGTTGTCCACGGATATAAGCACGATTTACGGTGGATAATAAGCTTACGCTTGCCCCAACCGCCGGACTTACACTATCCTGTTTGACTACAGAACCCTGGATGGTAACTTGTTGTGCGAATAAGATTACGGGAAATAAAAAAAGGATCGAAATAGAAAGTTTTCTAAATAGCATATAGATGTAACGTTGTGATTTACATCCGCAAAAATGCATATTATAATACGAACCAAGCCTATCGTAACTGCATTATTACGCTGCTTTCTGAACAATATTACGCTGTTTTCTATTCAATCGACACAGTCAATCCTTCAGATTTAAGGACTTTTCGGTAAACTTCCATCTCGGTGTAGGAACCTTCCAGAATGGCACATTTTCCTTTGGTATGAACGGTCCAGGCAATCCGGGCACTTTCCTCTTCAGAGTACTGCAAATAATGCATCAGACAATAAATGACATGGTCAAAAGTATTGATGTCATCGTTCCAAAGGATCAGTTTATTGGATTCCTTGGTTCCGGCCAATATCTCTTCTAGAGTAAATGTTTCCTGTTCAACCTCTACGCTCATAAGGCAAAAATAGCTTATTTTTCAAATAATTCTTTATTTTAGCTGAATTGTTTACTTAAAATAACCCTATGTTTCAGTCAAAGATTGCTGGTTTGGGATACTACGTCCCAAAAAACGTATATACAAATAATGATCTCACTAGATTTATGGAAACTAGTGATGAGTGGATCCAAGAGCGTACCGGGATAAAGGAACGCCGTTATGCGGATCGTATTGGTGAAACAACGACCAGCATGGCTGTGGAAGCCTCCAAGATTGCCATTGAACGTGCGAATACTACAGCAGAAGAGATCGATTTCGTGATTTTCGCGACCTTATCGCCGGATTATTACTTTCCGGGATGTGGGGTGTTGTTGCAACGGGAAATGGGGATGAAAGAAATTGGCGCTTTGGATGTGAGAAATCAATGTTCGGGTTTTGTCTATGCACTTTCTATTGCCGATCAGTTCATTAAAACCGGTATGTATAAGAACATCCTGGTAGTGGGATCCGAGAAGCATTCCTTTGCGTTGGATTTCTCGACACGAGGAAGAGCCGTTTCGGTCATCTTTGGTGATGGTGCCGGTGCTGTGGTGCTACAGCCAACAACGGAGGAAGGGAAAGGAATTTTGAGTACCCACCTGCATTCGGATGGAGCTGATGCCGAGAAATTGGCGATGTACTTTCCAGGAGCATCCGCAGGATATTATTTGGAGGAGATGCCGAATTGGCCGGATGTGGAATTGGGAGAAATGTTGATGACCAAAGAGATGTTGGAGGATGGATCTGCATTTCCTTATATGGATGGTCAGGCGGTTTTCAAAAAGGCGGTAGTGAAGTTTCCGGAGGTGATTGGAGAGGCTTTGGCAAAGAATAATTTGAAATCTACGGATATTGATATGTTGATTCCGCATCAGGCGAATTTGCGGATCTCGCAATTTGTACAGAAGACGTTGGGATTGAGAGATGATCAGGTGTTCAATAATATCCAAAAATATGGGAATACGACGGCTGCATCTGTGCCGATTGCATTATGTGAAGCCTGGGAACAAGGAAAAATAAAAGATGGGGATTTGGTTTGTTTAGCAGCCTTTGGCGCTGGCTTTACTTGGGGATCGGCGTTGATTCGCTGGTAAGGTTTCTCGCCATTGCTGAACTAGGTCATCGACTTTCTCGTCATTGCGAGGAGGTACGACGAAGCAATCTTTCCATCGTCATTGCGAGGATGCACGACGAAACAAAATTTTCTTCGTCATTGCGAGGAACGAAGCAATCTTCCGATATGTGTAAAGATTGCTTCGTTCCTCGCAATGACGGGTAAAGTTCATGGCAAGTACCCTCAGCCTACTTCCCTCTCCCCCTCTTAAACCCAGAGCCAAAAATCACATCCCAAATCATCGAACTCACACCAAATCCCCTATCCGGTTCAGCATAATGATGCAACATATGATGATCTTTGATCTTCTTAAACAACCCCGATTTAAAATTTGCATGGTGCATCGCATAATGGCACTCATCATATATCAAATACCCCATCAAAAAACCACCAAAAAATGCTCCCAAAATATACTCCCCAAAAAATAAACTGAAAAGAAAATAAATAATCGCAGCCATTGGAATACTTGCCGACAATGGCATTACCAACCTCAACCTATCCTTCGGAAAATCGTGATGCACACCATGAAAGATAAAATGTATCCGCTGTCCCCATTTAGAACTCGGTTCATAATGAAAAACCCACCTGTGAAGTACATATTCCGCCAAGGTCCAAAAGGCTAACCCAAACAGATAATACCCTATTACAGTCCCTACCGAAAGATCTCCAGGTCCCAAAGCCCTCCAAACAAAGAACACAATAACCGGGATCCAAAAAATCAAAGGAACCGACCAATGCACTTTGGTCAGGGACTCCAGAAAGTCATTTTTAAACATCCGACTGGACTCTGTAGAATTGGATACATATAATTTCTTGGCCATAACAACAATAAATAAATCTAAAAAAAGCGGGTCTATCTCTTTGAACCAACTAAAAAAGAATTCGTTTGCTTTTGAGTTAAAAACAAAAATAGCCAATATGCCTAGAAATAAAAGAAAAAACTATTTTTTTGACAAAAGAAGGATAATGGTCAAAAATTGAGAGGATTCAAGAATAGAGAATTCAAGAATATAGAGGATGAACTTCCTGAGCAAAGCGAATAAAAAAAGCCATGAATAAATCATGGCTTTTCCTTATAGAATTTAATTGTTTTATTATCCGTTGGATAGCGCTGCAGCACCGGAAACAATCTCTGTTAACTCGGTTGTAATAGCAGCCTGACGTGCCTGGTTGTACGACAATTTCAATTGACGCAATAAATCACCCGCATTCTCTGTCGCTTTATCCATTGCAGTCATACGCGCACCATGTTCCGAAGCATTCGAATCCAATACCGCTTTGTACAACTGGATCTTGATCGCTTTTGGAATAAGCTCTTCAATGATCTTTTCTTTCGATGGCTCGATGATATAATCCAATTCAGCTACATCTTCATTTTTCTCTTCTGGCAATAGAGGTAAGATTTGCTCGGAAGTCAAAATCTGAACAGCAGCATTACGGAATTGGTTATAAACCACCTCAACACGGTCAATAATTCCATCTTTGAACTGCTCCATGGCATATTCAGTAACCTTAGAAACATTTTCAAAATCTAAATTATTGAAAAGTTCATTATGGTTACCAATAACATTGAAGCTACGTCTAGTGAAGAAATCATGACCTCTTTTACCGATAGCAATAATGCTCACATCACCTCTGGCAAATTGATCTGCATATTTATTCGCGATCAAGTTGTTTGCCGTTTTGATAGCATTCGCATTAAAAGCCCCCGCCAAACCTCTATTGGAAGTCACTACGATGATCAACACCTTCGTAGGGATACGATCTTGGGTAAAAGGCGAGTTATTGCCCTCTACAGACGCTGAAACTTGCGCTAAGATCTCTCTCAATTTAGTCGCATAAGGACGTAATTGAACGATTGCATTCGTCGCACGTTTCAACTTCGCTGCAGATACCATTTTCATCGCTTTGGTAATCTGTTGCGTAGAGGATACGGAGGTAATCCGGTTTCTAACTTCTTTTAAATTTGCCATATATGTTTTATAGTAGATGTTAGACGTTAGATATTAGATATGAGATAATAGATGTAAAGTCCCTTATCTATAATCTAACATCTATAATCTATCGTCTATCATCTATTATCTAAATCCCAAAGGACTAATTAATATTTAGATGCTAATTCCTTAGCTACTTTTTCTAATACGTCGGTTAACTCATCAGAGAACTTACCAGCTTTCAACGCTGACAATACTTCTGGATGACGTTGCTCTAATTGCGTCAAGTATTCGTTTTCGAATTCTCTTACTTTAGCAACTGGAACATTACGTAATAAACCTTTTGTACCTGCGTAGATGATCGCTACTTGCTTCTCTACAGAAACTGGTGAGTATTGACCTTGTTTAAGGATCTCCACGTTACGGATACCTTTATCTAATACTGCTTTTGTAGCCGCATCTAAGTCTGAACCGAATTTAGCAAAAGCTTCCAATTCACGGAACTGTGCTTGATCCAATTTCAAGGTACCAGCAACTTTCTTCATTGATTTGATCTGCGCATTACCACCTACACGTGATACCGAGATACCTACGTTGATCGCTGGACGGATACCTGCGTTGAACAAGTTCGATTCCAAGAAGATCTGACCGTCAGTAATGGAAATTACGTTGGTAGGGATATAAGCAGATACGTCACCCGCTTGAGTTTCGATGATCGGAAGTGCTGTTAATGAACCACCACCTTTAACCAAGTGCTTGATAGACTCAGGAAGGTCGTTCATGTTACGTGCGATATCATCAGAAGTGTTGATCTTCGCAGCACGCTCCAATAAACGGGAGTGAAGGTAGAATACGTCTCCTGGGTATGCCTCACGGCCTGGAGGACGTTTCAATAATAAAGACACCTCACGGTAAGCTACCGCTTGTTTTGACAAGTCATCATAAACGATCAATGCCGGACGTCCTGTATCACGGAAGTACTCTCCGATAGCAGCACCCGCCATTGGCGCATAGAATTGCATTGGAGCAGGATCCGCAGCAGAAGCAGAAACAACTACCGTGTAAGGTAATGCGCCTCTTTCTTCCAACACGCGAACGATGTTAGCTACAGTAGAGTTTTTCTGACCTACAGCAACATATACACAGAATACAGGTTGACCTGCATCGTAAAATTCTTTTTGGTTAAGGATCGTGTCGATACAAACAGCTGTTTTACCTGTCTGACGGTCACCGATCACAAGCTCACGCTGTCCACGACCTACAGGGATCATCGCGTCGATCGCTTTGATACCAGTCTGTAATGGCTCAGTTACTGGCTGACGATAGATTACTCCAGGAGCTTTACGTTCAATCGGCATCTCGTAAGTATCACCAGCGATAGGTCCTTTACCATCGATTGGCTGACCTAAAGTGTTTACCACACGGCCCAACATACCTTCACCTACTTTAATAGATGCGATACGGTTAGTACGTTTGATGGTGTCTCCTTCTTTGATGGAATCCGAAGAACCCAAAAGTACAACACCCACGTTGTCTTCTTCTAAGTTCATCACAATACCTTGTAATCCGTTAGGGAACTCAACCAACTCTCCTGATTGAACTTTTGTTAAGCCGTAAATACGAGCGATACCATCACCTACTTGAAGGACAGTACCTACTTCTTCTAATTCGGCCGCTGACTTAAAGCCTGACAATTGCTCTCTAAGAATTGCCGAAACTTCATCTGGTCTTACCTCTATCATTGTTAAATTCGTATAAGGGGTTTTTTATTCTATTTTATCTTTAAGCTATTCCTTGGGTTATACACCAAGATTAGCAAAATGTCTTTCTAACTTATTCAATTTACCTTGAATACTTTCATCCAATTGTCTGTCGCCAACCTTCACGATGAAACCACCGATCAACGATTCGTCAACTTTATTGGTCAATACAACCTGCGCATTGATCTGCTCACCGATAGCCTTTTTCAACTCTTCGATATTGGCATCAGAAAGTTTGGCAGCCGAGATCACCTCAGCCTTCACAATTCCTTTTACCTCGTTGTATTCACGGATAAACTCTTGTGCCGTTGCATAGATCAATTCCGCACGACCTTTTTTGGCCATGATATTGAAAAATCCAATGATCTCCGGCTTTACTTTATCTGCAAAAAGTGCGTTCAATACCGCTACTTTTTTATCTGTTTTGATGATTGGGTTGTTCAAAACCGCTTGTAGTTCCGTGCTTGTCTTGATCACAGAAACCACACTGTCCATATCGGTCTTCACCTCGTCCAAGTTGTTGTGCTCTTGGGCAAGATCGATAAGGGACTTGGCGTATCTTGAAGCTACTTTAAAAACTGACATAGTTTAATTTTAATCTGTTAACCAATTAGTTTAATTTAACATCTTTCAACAAATCAGAAACTAACGCTTCTTGTTTGTTTTGGTCTTCAAATTCTTTGGTCAATACTTTGCGAGCGATCTCTAAAGATAAAGTAGACACTTGGTTTTTAACCTCTGCCAATGCTTTAAGCTTTTGATCTTCGATTTCACGTTTTGCATTTTCGATCATCTTAGCACCTTCTACTTGAGAAGCAGCTTTAGCATCTGCAATCAATTTATCGCTTAATTGCTTCGCCTCTTTCAAAATGATATCACGCTCTTCACGTGCTTCTTTCAATAACTGTTCGTTTTCATTCGTCAAACGAGCCATTTCCAATTTTGCTTTTTCCGCAGAAGCCAATGCATCAGCAATGCCCTTTTCACGGTCTTCTAAAGCGTCTACAATCGGTCTCCAAGCAAACTTACCTAATAATACGATTACGATTAATAGGATGATGGTTTGCCAAAAAACCAACCCTAATGAAAAATCTTGAATTAAAGCGTCCATTTATTTTCGATATAAGTATATGTATATTTTATAATTTTTTGTCTTTGATAAACATAACTTGCAACCAACCGTTGCAAGTTACGTCTATTGTTTTTTTGATAAGCCTGAGCTTATTTACCTAAGATTAAAGCACCGAATGCTAAACCTTCTACTAGGGCTCCGATGATGATCATCGCAGTTTGGATTTTAGATGCTGCTTCTGGTTGACGAGCGATAGCTTCCATTGCTGAACCACCGATTTTACCTAAACCTAAACCAGCTCCGATAACGATCAAACCTGCTCCTACTAAATTTGGAATCATAACAATTTTATATTTAAAAATTTAACAAAAAATTCGAATTAATGATGTGCGTGCTCTTCTACCGCCATACCAATAAATAGGGATGACAACATGGTAAAGATAAACGCCTGTAAAAATGCAACCAAAAGCTCCAAGAAAAACAATACCAAGGTCAATAACATCGATACACCGATACTACCACCAACGGTCAATTCTTGCTGAAACAAATAGACGATGGCGATCAAACCGAATACTACCGAGTGACCTGCAGTGATGTTCGCAAATAAACGTAGCATCAAGGAGAATGGTTTGGTCAACATACCCAACACCTCAATTGGTGCTAAGATAAATTTGAAAGGAACCGGAACACCTGGCATCCAGAAAATATGTTTCCAGTAATCTTTGTTTGCTTTGAATGTGGTAATAAAGAAAGTAAACAAAGCCAAAACCAAGGTTACTGTGATATTACCTGTTACGTTGAACCCTAGTGGGGTCAATCCCAAAATGTTCAACAAGAAGATCAAGAAAAATACCGATAACAAGTATGGCATGAATTCTTTATAACGGTGGCCGATATTTGGAACCGCCATTTCATCACGTACGTAAAGGACCAAAGGCTCTAAAACACGTCCTACTCCTTTTGGAATTGCATTAGCGCCATTCTTATAGGTTTTCGCTAAGCTCATGAAGCCTATGAAAAGTAACAAAGCCGCCAACATTAAACCCACCACGTTTTTAGTGATGGAGAAGTCCAATGGTTTCGCATTGGTCGGATGCTGGTGGTCATCATAAGTGATGGTACCTGCCGCATCGGTTTTGTAGATTTTGCTGTGGTATAATTTGTAATAATTACCGTCTTTTTCCACTACTTTTTTCCCATGGTCAAATTCTGCAGCAGAGAAGATCTTCAATCCATTATCGATTAAGATAACTGGCAACGGGAATCCATAACTGTGACCAGTTTTGGAATTGGTTGCGAAGTTAAAGTAATAATCGTCCTTTAAGTGGTGTTGGATGTGAGCATTGATCTCTTCTGGAGAGGAGACTTCCCCTGTTGAAGGTGCGACCTCAGCAGCTGATCTGAATGGGTTTGCAGTGAATAAAATCACCGTCAATAATAAAAGTACTTTCTTAAGACTCACCATTTTAAATAATGTTGAATTATGACAAATTTTGCGCAAAATTACAATTTTATTTTGCATTAGTCCACAAATGTTTAAACTTTTTGAAAATTTACTTTTTAGGCTCTGGTTCATGCTGATTTACAAGGTAATACGCAACGAAGGCATCATACCCTAAATAAATGAAAAACACCACCATAAAATTGAGTTCGATAAAATCGTTCTCGAGTAGATTTATACCCTCATGAATGTAGAAATAACTGGCAGCGGCTTTGATCGTCATACCGATCAAAAAAGCAAATCCTGTTTGGGTCGGCATGGAGTAATCCACTCCTACATAAACCATCGCCATCACCAAGGAGGCAATCGCGCAGAATGCATACATGCCCAACAGACTATATCCACTCCCGATCCACCAATGGTCGAGATCGTTATACTGTAAAACAGCGTAATGGATACCAAAACTGATCCCAGTAACGGCAATTAAAACGAGTATTAACAAAAGGAATTTATTCATCTTTATTGATATAGTTTACTTGTCTAATCATTTGGTACATGGATGCCAACACCCCCACGATCGTCAACCCTTTCATCCACCATTCCCCTTCGACTTCAAACTTGCGGTCCAAAAGGGTCCCTATCCAATAAAAAAGGTAAATTGTCGCCCCTATCTGAAAGGGCATGGATGTAAAAACGATCCATTTATTTACTTTTTTCGATTTCGGTTTTTCGTTTTCCAAGGGTATGATGTCGTTAGCTTATCCCGCAAATATAATTAAATAACATGAGGATTAGCATCCTGCTCCTTGCTAATTTCAAGATGCTTTTGGGCAACCTTAATGGCAGGATAATCCACTTTTAGATCCATCAATTGACGGATTTCGCTGGAGGAAGCATCGGGATGTTTCTCCAACACTGCAATAATTTCCTGTAGCGTCTGTTCATCCAAGAGATCGGTGGCTTCTACATCCTGACCGATAAAATGGATGAGATGACCATAGATGGTCCCCGCCACCATGCTTCTCTTTTCCGCAATTTCTTCGATATCCATGCCCTCCAGGTACATATCCAAGGAAATTTGTTTCGTGTCTTTTTCCTTTTCATCATCCCCACTCTTCAGTTGATCGTCCTTGGGTCGTTCCCAATTCAACAGCTCTTCCGAAAGGTCGGCATCCGATTTCGTCAATTCTTCTGCAATGGTCTGGCTATGTTTTAATTGCTCAAACTTCCGCTTGAAATCCAACAATAATTCCTTCAATGAACTGATGTACTTTTTCGTTCGCTTTTTAACTTTCCATTCATCAATATGTTTTTCCAAAGGTTCCAAGCAGTCTTTTTGGAAATTAGGGATAAACCAATTGACCGCAGCTTTGGATCTTTCACAGATTTTCTCGTAATCGGTAT
>PJUF01000057.1_pt1 | contig 134345 bp, 122 predicted proteins | sample 1512191 | NCBI WGS metagenome assembly PJUF01 (sample SAMN08177673, study PRJNA422409) | Feces metagenome, whole genome shotgun sequencing project. | isolation source: Chicken feces (3) enriched on wood chips | host: Gallus gallus | place: USA: Madison | collected 2015-01-15
ATGAGGCCATGAGGCCATGAGGCCATGAGGCCATGAGGCCATGAGGCCATGAGGCCATGAGGCCATGAGGCCATGAGGCCATGAGGCCATGAGGCCATGAGGCCATGAGGCCATGAGGCCATGGTTTTGGGTATGGGAGCGCTTGTCAACCGGATCGGTTCAGAGGGCGCCGCGCCGGCCGCGTTGGAGATAGGCAACATATTCAGGATGGCGCGCCGCAATACCCGGGCGCCCGCGCGCCTGCAACCCCAGATCAACCAGCCCAGCCATCATCGCATTGACTGTACAACCCTGGTTGCGGGCCATCTCGCGGATCTCATCGAGAACCGCGGGCGGTAGGCGGAAGGTAAAGTCCACCACAATCCGCACATTGTTTCCATCTGCTGGATCGGTGTGCTGGATCGGCCGGATCACCGCGTCAAGCAGCGCGCTGCTGGATCCAAGATCGAGCATGTCATCAATATCCAGCAGGGACCGATCAGCCATGAGCGCCTCCTCCGGTCTCTTGCAGGACATAGTCGAAAAGCGCTGCAACCTCGGCGGCAGCGACACTCGTCGGATAGGTTTCCTGAACGCCTTCGCCAAGCGCATAGCTATCGGGATAAGCCACCAAGTACCGCAAGGCCACACCGGCAAAGTGGTCTGGATGTGCCGCGATCGCAGTGCGCGTGCGCCGAGCCTGAGGGTCCGTAGTCCTGACCAGGACAATCCTGGACTGTTTACCTGAGGCAGCCACCATGCGCCGTACCGGCTTTGTCACACGCAGCTCGATATTGAACGGCGCTGACGGCACCAGCACAAAATCCACCTGCCGGAACAACCCGAAAAGTCCCGCATCGTCCCGCCCGGCAACATCGATCAGAACCAGATCGTATCCATCGGACTTTGCCTTGGCGATCGACTTCGGCAAATCCCGGAGATCATGCGCCAGCACAAGCGGCCCTTCCCGCGTCCGCATCTCGCCCCAATCCCTGACCGTTCCCTGTGGATCGCAGTCGATCAGCATGACCGTCATACCAACTCTAAGGGCGGCGACGCCCAGATTGATGGAAAGCGTGGATTTACCGCAGCCGCCCTTAGAGTTCGCAATGGCGATGATGCGCATTGTGGATTCCTTCCCTTGCTGGTTTGGTAACATATTTGTACTAAGTACTACATTTACCCGAACTACCTATCTTCATCCCTTACGCCATCGGTCTTAAGGCCCTGCCAATGGAACCGTTAAAATTTGCTCGAAAACGCAACGTTCCGTGGGTCGAAGTTGCCCGTAATGTGCGCCAGTTGGAGGCCGAACCTGACAGTTCCGGCATGTCGCCAATCCATCGGGCAGAGCAATTGTCGGGCTATTCCGCAAATCAGCTCCGCCGGATGATTGCCGGGATGGTATTCCTTAATGAACTTGCCCGGACCGACCCAGTTACGGCCGAATGGCTGGGCGTCCCCAAATTCTCTCATGCCGAAATGCTGGCGAAGCTTTGGCGCCGCGACCGGGAAGCGACCTTGCGCCTTTTGAGATCAAAGCCGGTACTGCGTTATGAAGGGCTTTCACGGCTCTTTGACAACATGGCACCGCAAACCGCCTCACCTATGTCGGCAGGCAAGCGAGCGCAAAAGAATTTCGAGCAGAAATGCCTCGATGTACTCCTCGACAAGGAAACGCCGTTCGCCCCATTCGGCGCCGGCTCCTATCAAATCTTACGAGCTCGTGTGCACCACCCCTATTGTCGGCCCGCCCTGCTGGTCCGGATGGAAAACGACGCCCGCCGGGTTCAGTGGGGCGGTCTGGACTTTGTGGCGCGACAAAACTGGGATGACGCTACGCTTCGCCAGATCATGATCATCGGCGTCGAAGCAGGGTTTCTCGATCGTCATTTTGTGGTTTTTTCCGATGGTTATACCGCCGACCAGGCCCTTCGAGCTATTCGGGAACTCGGTTTCGGCAATGTTCAAACCGCAGTTCTTCACGACAACGAGATCGCGTTCAGCCCACTTGAAACTGACACCCAATCGTCCGAACAACGCAGGCGATGGGCCCCGCCAAGCCTAAATGAAACAATCGCCCAGTATAGCGTTGACGGGTAACCCTCCGTCCAACTCAACATAGAAAAGGCTGGTGCATGCGTGCCGGGGTCTGTTCGTTCAGGGATAGCTGCCGTCAACTCACTGCACCAAGAGGCCATAACACGGATCAGGCCGACGGCAACTGATCGGCAACACTCTACTTAGCGAGATCAGCGGCAAATTTGGGGTGAGAATCAAACCGTCTGGTTTAGTTATGCGCAATTGCATACGCGGTCATCAAACTAGGTTCGGCGACCTGCTGCGACATCCTCGAAATCAGAGAAATACGATACGCGGCTCTTTCGAGAAAGGAGAGGCAAATTGGCGTCCCCCCAATCCTTGAGGCTTCGCAGGATCGGCGCCATGGAATGGCCGAGGTCGGACAGCGAATACTCCACCTTGGGCGGCACCTGCGCATAGGCCTTGCGGAGTACCAGACCGTCCTCCTCTAGTTCCCGCAATTGGTTAGTCAGGACGCGCTGCGTAGCGTTCGGGATGCGGCGGCACATTTCGTTGAACCGTATGGTGCCATCCATCAGATGGTAGAGAATTATGCATTTCCACTTGCCATCGATCAGGCTGATCGTCGCCTCAACGGCGCAGCCGGGCGCACAATCTAGCCGGGAATGGCGAGGCTTAGACATAATGGTACCCTTTCAACACTAGCGGCGAATTTTGTGCGTATTACCCCGGCCCCTGCGAAACCATATCTCTGTTCCAGAAAGGAAAAACATATGAAAGCTGTAGGATATCGCACTCCCTCCCCCATCAATTCCACCGACGCGCTGGCCGATATCAATCTGCCCGTGCCCGAGGCCACCGGACACGATCTGCTCGTCGAGATCAGGGCCATTTCGGTCAATCCAGTCGACACCAAGGTGCGTCGCAGTGCAGGCCCTATCGAGGGCGAATGGCGCGTGCTTGGTTGGGACGCAGCCGGCGTTGTGCGCGCCGTGGGTGACAAGGTTTCCAGGTTCAAAGCAGGCGACGAGGTCTGGTATGCAGGCTCCCTGCCCCGGCCTGGCTCCAATGCCGAGTTCAACCTGGTCGACGAGCGCATCGTGTCGAAAAAGCCGGCCAGCCTCGATTGGGCCCAAGCCGCCGCCATGCCGCTAACCGCACTGACCGCCTGGGAGGCGCTGTTCGACCGGCTCAAGGTGACACGACCTATTCCCGGCATCAAGTCAACGATCCTGATCATCGGCGGTGCCGGTGGCGTTGGGTCGGTCGCCATCCAGATTGCCCGCCAGTTCACCGACCTTACAGTCGTTGCCACGGCGTCGAGACCAGTAACCAAGGATTTCGTCCGCGCCCTCGGCGCCCATCACGTCATAGATCATTCGAAGCCCATTGCAGCAGAATTCGCCACCCTTGGCCTTAGTGCGCCGGCCTTCATCTTCTCGACAACGCAAACCGACCGGCACCTGGCCGACATCGTCGAGCTGATCGCGCCGCAAGGTCGGTTCTGCCTGATCGACGATCCCGCCAATTTCAATGTCATGCCGTTCAAGCGGAAGTCCGTGTCTATTCATTTCGAGTTGATGTTCACTCGCTCGGTGTTCCAGACCGCCGACATGGACCGGCAGGGCTGGATTCTCCACGAAATGGCGCGCGCCGTGGACGAGGGCAAGATCCGCAGCACCGCCAATAGTCATTTCGGCACCATCAACGCCGCCAATCTCATACGCGCCCATGCCCAACTCGAAAGCGGCTCGACCATTGGCAAGATCGTGCTCGAGGGGTTCGCCTGACCGCAAAAGGAACAGGGCGCCACGTAGCGCCCTGCTTTGCATTCACTCGATGACGGTTTTCTGCACGGTCAGCTTGTCAATCGCATCCCAGTCATAGGTAACACCCAGGCCCGGACCCTGCGGCACCGGGAAGGTCCCGTCCTTGCTGACATCGTCCAGCGCATCGGAATAATCGCAGGCATAGACAGGCGCGTTGAAATTGCCGCGGGCCGGACCGACCATAGATAATTCGTAGAAGTTGGAATTACGGATGGCCGACATCAGCGCGCGCTGCGCGGGGCCTGGTGCATGCAGTTCCACATCGAGTCCAAGCGCTTCGGCAAAGGTGGCGATCTTCATGGCACCAGTGATGCCCATGTCGAAATCCGGATCAGCACGAACCATGTCAGTGCCGCCAGCCAGAACGAATGTGGCAATGGATTCAAAGCCGCGGATATGCTCGCCCATGAGCAGCGGCGTCTTCACCATGCTCCGCATCTTCTGATAGGCGAAGGCTGCCTGGCCTTCGTCGCTATAGGGGTCCTCATACCAGAAAAAGCCGGCTTCATCGCAGGCCTGGCCGACCTTCACTGCATCGCCCCAGGTCTGGAACATGCAACCGCTGTCATGCATCAGGGCCATCTTGCCTTCGAACTTCTTGCCGAGGCCAAGGATGGTTTCGATGTCGCGATGGGTCGTGCCATCGGTCCAGCCATGGACCTTGTAACCACGATAACCCAAGTCATAGCATTCCTCGGCAAAGGCGATGTGTTGCTCAGGGGTGCCAAGGCCACCTTCACCGTCACCGGAAAACCACGTGCTGGCATAGGCTTTGAGCGACTTGCGCCAGCCGCCCAGCAACTTGCTGACCGACATATTGGCGCGGTGGCCGGCCAGATCCCAGAGCGCATTGTCGATGGCCCCTGCCCCCATACGGTCCTCGCGGCCTAGGGCACGCTTGAAGAACTCATATGCCTCCTGGCGCGCGAGGCCATCGCGGCCGATCATGATACGGGCACAAGTCAGCGTTTGGGCATGCGACTGTGCCTGGCTACCGACATAGGCCCCCACCGAGCCATCCCTGGTCTCGATACGTACAGCAAGGCGCGTTCGCTCGCCCTGGCCGCCCTCAAGGTCAATACCGCCCTTCCCGACCCCGGTCATCGGGTACTTGATCAGACGGACTTCAATTTTCTTGACGGCAGTTGGCAGGTTCACGTCGGGTGTCGAGTGAAGATCAGCAAAAGTAGGCATGGTCACACCTTTGAAGCGATGAACAGGACGGAGGAATCTACTAGGCCTTCTTGACCGGATTTTCGGCGCGCCAGGCGCGATACTCTTCTTCGATGCCGGCGTTGAGCGGGTAGTATTTGTTGAGGTCCGCGCCCTGTCGCAACTTGAACAGCGAGAATTCCTCCCATTCAGCATGAGCCATTGCCTTCTCGATCAGCTCTTCTGCCTTGGCCGCCGGCACAACCACCACGCCATCGTCATCGGCCACGACGATGTCGCCCGGCATGACTAGGCTGTCGCCGCAGGCGATCGGCACATTGACCGCGAAGGGCATGAGAGTGGTCTGAGACGGGTGATTAGGCGTCACGCCATTGACCCAAATACCGACATCCAGGGTCTTGGCCGTCACCGAGTCACGGATGCAGCCATCGACCACGATGCCGATGCCACCCCGGCCTTCGAAGAAAGTCAGCATCATCTCGCCAAACACACCGCTGGCCATGTCGCCGCGGGCATCGACGACGATGAAATCGCCCCTCTGGGTCTGGTACAGCACATGGCGATTGAGCTGCAGTTCAGGATTTTCATATTCATCGGCATCGAACAGGTCTTCGCGTTGCGGCATCATCTGTAGAGTCAATGCCGGACCGGCCAAGGCCTTGCCCGTCTTGAGCGCAACAGGTCCACGGATCTGGGGATCACGAATGCCCATGAAGCTGAGTTCGCTGCTGCAGGTGGCGCTGCCGATACGCGCAAGGGCGTCGCACGTGGCCTGGCTGGGGCGGGTAATCGGTTGGATATCAGCGGGATTTTGCATGGCTTGACTGCTCTGGATCTGGATCAGTGGTGCCGCGATCCTGCACCGCAAAAACGGCGCAGGGCGACAAGGCGTTATAATTGGATAGGGAGGCAAAGGCTGCCGGCACCCGGGAAACGAATGCCGACCATGATCAGACGAAGCTGGCGCGGTTATAGCGCCAATACGGATTGCCGCCGGTGATCTCGTAGCCGAGATCAAGCCGAGGATTGCGCGCCACAACATAGGACAGGGTGATGATGCCTATCACCGGCAGATCGGTTAGCACCTTCTCTTCCATATGATTGACCAAGGTCGCGCGTGCATCCATGTCCGGCTCGGCCTGTGCCTGATCGAGTAGCTCGTCGATACCCGGAATGGTAACGCCATAGTGGCTATTGTTCTGGCCCCCGGAGCTGTCGGCTTTCACCTCGGCACTCGCTGCCAGCATGGTGACGAAGGGCTGGGTGGGCACGGCCGGGAAACTAACCGAGTAGAGACCCAGCGCGTTGAGGTCCCTGCGGTTGTCCGAATGGAACGTGGTGTGGTCCACGATGCGCATGTTCAGCGTGATGCCCGCGCCGCGCAGCTGTTCCTGCAGCATAAGCATGATGGAGCTATAGTCCTCGCGCTGGCTGGTATAGCAGTCGATGGTGATGCCATCGGGGAAGCCGGCTTCGGCGAGAAGCTCGCGTGCTTTGGCCTGATCGGGCGCATATTGCAACTCGGCCGGCAGATCGGCACGGTTTGGGGCACCTGCTACGCCTTGTGCCAGAAGGCCCGTCATGGGCGCGGCCAGCCCCTGGAAGGTCGAGGCGATCTGCTCATTGTTGATGGCATAGCGGAAAGCCTGGCGAACCAGCAGGTTATCCAGTGGGGCGCGATTGAGGTTGAGCCAGAGATAATTGTGGCTGCCCGGATGGGTCGCGTCGAAAATTGTGTTGGCATCGCGCTGACGGATGGAATCGACCCAGCCGGGAGAACGTACGCCTTCGATCACATCGGCCTGCCCCGAAGCATAGGCCAACGTGCGGGCCGTGGTATCGGCGATCCAGTCGATGCGTAGGCCCTCGACCAGCGGCACGCCGTCGAAATAGTCCGGATTGGCCTTAAGGATCAGGCTCTGATCGACGCTACCCGAAGCGAACTCATAGGGCCCGGTCCCGATGGGGTCGAAATCGAACCCATCTTCGCCCTTCTCCTCGAAAGCGACCTTGGAGAAAATGGAAGCGCTGAGCAGGGAAACCGTGCTACCAACGAGAAACGGGTCAGGTTGCTTGAGGGTGAACTGGACGGTCAGCGGATCTACGGCCTCTACCGAGGCGATATTGACGTAATTGCTCTTGGCAGTCGTCAGCACATCGGGGTCGATCAGTCGCGCAAAGCAAAAGACCACGTCGTCAGCGCTGAGTTCGCCATAGCCCTTGTGGAACTTGACCCCGGGCCGCAGCTTGAAGGTCCAGACCAGTCCCGTTTCATCGATGTCCCAGCTTTCAGCCAACATGGGGCGATATTCTTCCGGGCGGGTAGCGAAGACGCCGTCGGGTGCCTGCACAAGGGTGTCGAAGATATGATAGGCCGGAAATAGCACCGGCCCCGTCGCGCGTGCGGAAGACGGATTAAGCGTGGGGACGCTATTGGCGGCCAGGGCCACGCGAATGGTCTGTTCCTGTGCAATGGCGGCACAGGTCATCGCTGCACCAGCCAGAGCCATTGCACCGGTCGCGGCCATGCCTGCCATGAATTGGCGGCGTTCTAGTTTCATGATTGACTCCTCCTATGGCAATGACCCGGATGCGCCAAGAAGCTTCCTTCATCAGCAGTGTGGATCATTCCACGTGGAATGTTCCACGTTCTGTTGGCATTGGCAAGCCACTTCGTATAGGAATGAGTCCGACGGGGTGTGCGGGATCGAAAATGACGCGTGACTTAAAGAAGCCGACCATCTTGGACGTGGCACACCACGCCGGCGTGTCCAAATCCGCGGTATCCAAGGTCCTCACCGATGCCTATGGTGTTAGCCCCGACCTACGCCGCAAGGTGGAAGAGTCAGTGGAAGCGCTCGGCTATCGCCCCAATCTTGGCGCGCGCAGCCTACGCGGTAGCACCTATACGCTCGGCGTGATCCTTCCCGATGTAGGCAATCCAATTTTTACCGAGTTTCTGGCGGGCCTCAACGACGCGGTCGAAGCCACGCGCTATTCGATCATCGTTGGCGTCAGCCAATTGTCGGAACGCATCGAACGGGGCGTCATCGATACCTTGCTCGACCGCAAGGTCGACGGCATTGTCTATGTCGCCAAACGTGCCTTCAATGACGAACTTGAACTTCTGGCAGGCCGCATTCCTATGGTGGTGATCGGCCACCATAGCCCCGCCGCGCAAACCTACGACACGATTAATACCGATGACAAAGCCGCCGTTGGAGAAGCCGTCGACCACCTGGTACGCATGGGGCGGAGGAAGATCGTTATGCTGAGCGTGGCTGTCGAGCCGGAGGGTCGCCTTTCCGTCGCGGCGGAACGCGAACGCGGCTATGAGGAGGGTATGCAGCGCAACGGCCTAGGGGAGGACATAAGGGTCGTGCGATCGGGCGTCACCTTTGCCACCTATGAGGCCTCGCTGATGACGCTGCTCGCAGGTCCCGACAGGCCCGACGCTATGATCTGCTGGACCGATGCCGCCGCCCTAGCTGCAATCAGCACAGCAAGAAAGCTTGATATCATCGTACCGGATGACCTGGCCGTGATTGGCTTTGACAACAATCCGACCAGTGCCTACGCGCAGAACGATCTGGCCAGTATCGACCAGGAGGCGCGCTGGATGGGCAAATGTGCCGGCGAAGCCCTGCTGGAGCGCATTGGCGGGCGCACCAAGCCCAGACATATGCAAAGCCGCCATACGCTTATCCTGCGCGGTAGCGTCACCTGATCGCCGCCCTTAGGCGGCGGCACCCGGCGCCTGCCACTCATCGCCCCATTTCTGGACGCGATGGCCGGGTGCCACCTCAATATATTCGCGGACCGGCACGACATAGTCGACCTTGCGCAACGGGTTCTTGATCTCGTCATTGCTGATGCCGCGACGCATGCCACGGCGTGCCGGATCGGGTACAGGCACTGCTGCGAGCAGGCGCTTGGTATAGGGATGCTGGGGATTGGAGAAGATCGCGTCGCGCGGACCGATCTCAACGACTTCGCCCAAATACATCACCGCCACCCGATGGCTGATGCGCTCCACCACCGCCATGTCATGGCTGATGAAGATATAGGAGAGACCATATTCCTCCTGCAGGTCCAGCATGAGATTGATGACCTGCGCCTTGACCGAAACGTCGAGCGCAGAGACGCTTTCGTCGGCCACGATGACCTTGGGCTCGAGTGCCAGAGCTCGGGCAATGCAGATGCGCTGGCGCTGGCCGCCGGAAAACTGGTGCGGCAGGCGATTGGCCATGCTGGGCGAGAGGCCAACCTGGTCGAGCAATTGCGCAACCCGCCTCTGTGCATCGGCGGTCGAACCCAGCTTGTGCGTCAGAAAGGGCTCAGCAATCGCCTCCCCCACTGTGCGGCGCGGCGAAAGGCTGGCAAAGGGATCTTGGAAGATCATCTGGATATTGCGGCGGGCAGCGCGCAGGTCCTCGCCATGCAGATGCCCGATATCCTTGCCCCCGATCAGCACCTCACCGGCCGTCGGCTTGATGAGATGCATCAGCGAACGGCCTGTCGTCGACTTGCCGCAACCGGATTCCCCCACAATGGCCAGCGTCTCGCCGGCCTTGAGATCAAAGGAGACATTCTCGACGGCATGTACGCGACCCGATACGCGGCCCAGAATGCCGGACTTGATCTCGAAACGCGTGGTGAGACCCTTGACCTGCAGCAGCGGCGTGGTCTCGGTCTTGACCGTGTCCTGGCGGTCCGTCTCGGCCATCGGCTGGCCGGTGGCGGTATCGACCGCGGCAAACTTGCGCGGCAACGCCTGCCCGCGCATCGAGCCAAGGCGCGGCACGGCATTGAGCAGCATTCGCGTGTAGGGATGGGTACCGTTGGTGAAGATATGTTCAGTCGTGTCGGTTTCGACCTGTTCACCCTTGAGCATGACCACGGTGCGCTCGGCGATTTCGGCAACGACACCCATGTCATGGGTAATGAACATCACTGCCATGCCCTCCTCATCCTGCAACTGCTTGATGAGTTCGAGAATCTGGGACTGGATGGTCACGTCAAGCGCTGTGGTCGGCTCGTCAGCAATCAGTACGCGCGGGCGGCAGGCCAGAGCCATGGCGATCATGGCGCGCTGGCGCATGCCACCGGAGAAATTATGCGGATAGTCCTTGAACCGCTGCTTGGCCGCCGGGATTCGGACCTTTTCAAGCAGGCGAATGGCTTCCGCCTCTGCCTCGGCATGGGACACCTGCTTGTGCAGCAGGATAGCCTCAGTGATCTGGTCGCCAATGGTGAAGACCGGATTGAGGCTGGTCATAGCCTCTTGGAAAATCATCGACATGTCATTACCGCGCACGGTGCGCATTTCGGTGTCGCTTAGCGTCATCAGCTCGCGACCAAGCAGCTTGACCGAACCCTCGACCTGCGACTTTTCCTTGTTGAGCAGGCGCATAATGGACATTGCCGTCACACTTTTGCCCGAGCCCGACTCGCCGACAATGGCGAGCGTTTCTCCAGCCTTGAGGTCGAAACTGACGCCCTTGACTACCTTCGTCCAGCCGTCCTTGGTCTTGAACGAGGTCTTGAGATCCTTGACCGACAGCACGATGCTGCCCTTTTCCGACTTGTCGGCGCGTGAAGCTGCCATGTCATCCTCCTCTTGGCGCTTCTTGCGCCTTATGCAGCCTCGGCCACGGTTTGTGTCTGTTCGCCCAGCCCGCTGCCACCAAGGCGCACGGTTTCACCGGGCCTGAGAAAGCGCGGCGGCTTCATGGCCGCGCCCAGACCCGCCGGGGTACCGGTGGAAATGATGTCGCCCGGCAACAGCGTCATGAAGCGCGAGAGATAGGCGACCAGGAAATCGACGCCGTAGAGCATGTCGGCGCTGTGGCCATCCTGGATGCGGACGCCGTCAATTTCCAGCCAGAGCCGAACGTCCTGGGGGTCAGGAATCTCGTCTTTGGTGACGAACCAGGGGCCAATCGGCCCGAAACTGTCGTGGCCGCGACCCTTGGAGCTGTCGCCGCCACGGGCCGACTGGAAATGACGGTCTGCGAGATCGTTGATCAGGCAATAGCCGGCAATGTAGTCGCGGGCCTGAGCCTCTTCGACATATTTGGCCTTGCGGCCGATGACGACACCAAGCTCGACCTCCCAATCGACGGCCTTGGAATCCCGCGGCAACTCGATGCCGTCATTGGGACCACAAATAGCCGAAAGCGGTTTCATGGCGATAGTTGGCTCGTCTGGCTTGGACTGGCCCAAGGCTGCGGCATTGCAGGCATAATTGAGGCCGAGGCAAATGAACTTGCCGACACCGCCAATGCAGGGGCCGATACGCGGATTGCCGTCCACTAGCCGTAGGCGGGAGAGGTCGATGCGTGAGAGCGCCGCTAACTTGGCAGGCTCCAGCACATCGGCCGCAATATCCCGAATGACACCAGAAAGATCGCGCAACCGACCGTCCTGATCAAGGGCTGCGGGGCGCTCATGCCCCGCTTCGCCGATCCTTAGCAGCTTCATTCTGCGGCCTCCGGATCCAGCACGTCGCGCAGGGCGTCACCCAAAATGTTGAAGGCGAGGATGACCAAGGTGATGGCCACGCCCGCGCCGATTATCGGCCAGGGCGACCCGAAGATATTGGTCAGGCCGTCGCGGATGATATTACCCCAGCTGGCCTGTGGCGGCTGCGTGCCGATACCGAGGAAGCTGAGTGCGGCTTCAAGGCGAATGGCCGATGCAATCCACAGCGTCATCATCAGCAGAACTGGCGCCATCATATTGGGCACGACATGGCGGAAGATAATAACCGGCGTGCGCACGCCCATCGAGACGGCGGCCTCAATATAGGGCTCCTGACGCACGGCCAGAGTCGCGGCGCGCGCTACGCGGGCAAAGCCGGGTACGAAGGCGATGGTCATCACGACCAGCACGTTCCAGAAACCGCCCCCCAAAGCTGAAGCGACGATGATGGCCAGCAGCAGTTCTGGGAAAGCCAGCAGCAGATCGATGATGCGCGTCACCACGCGATCAACCCAGCCGCCGAAGAAGCCGGCCGTGACACCCAGCGTCGTTCCGACAACCATGGCGACGGTAGGAGCCAGAAGGCCGTAAGTCAGCGAGTTGCGCGAACCATAGATGATGCGGCTGAGCACATCGCGGCCGAATTGATCAGTGCCCAGCCAGTTTTCTGCGCTGGGATACTGGCTAATCTTGAAGAAGCTCTGCGCCAGGGGGTCGTACGGCGCGATCAGCGGCGCGAAGAAAGCCACCAACAGGAACAGCGCGATCACCACGGTCGCTATGACGTTGAGCGGCTTGCCGAACAGCACGCGCTTAACGGTCTTGAACGGGCTGGTACCAAGCGTGACTTCGGTGGATGGGGTCGTGTCGATAGCAGTCATCATGCCCTCCGCAGACGGGGATCAACGAAGAGATAGGCGAGATCAACCAGCAGATTAACCAACACCACGAAGGAGGCGAAGACGATCACCCCGCCCTGGATGGTGGGATAGTCGCGTTCATTGATCGCGCTGATCAGCATCTGTCCGACGCCCGGGCGGTTGAATACCAGTTCGATCGCTACTGACCCCGAAAGCGTGGCGAGGATCGAAAGGCCGAGGCCCGTCGTCACCGGCATCAGCGCATTGCGCAAGGCGTGCTTGAAGATGATCGTCTGCTCTGGCGCGCCCTTGGCGCGGGCGGTTCGGACATAGTCCTTCGATAGCACTTCGAGCAGCGAGGTGCGGGTCAGGCGTCCGAGGAAGGCGATTTTGACGAAAGCCAGCGTAATGGCCGGAAGCGCGATGTGATACATGCGGTCAAGGAAGCCATCGCCACCACCATTGATTGGGAACCAGGCCAGGTTCAGCGCGAAGACGATGAGCAACATGGCGGCCAGGTAGAAGTCCGGCACGGCATAGCCCACTAGCGAGAAGACGCGCATGCCCTGGTCGGGACCGCGGTTTTTCTTGACCGCAGCCCATACACCAAAGGGAATGCCGATCAACGCGCCGAGGCCGGTGGCGACGATGGTGAGCTCGATCGTATAGGGGAGATTGCGGGCAATGGTGTTCAGAACATCGGAGCCGGAAATCAGCGACTTACCGAAATCAAGCGTCACCACATCCCAGAGGAAGTTCAGATATTGCTGCCAGACCGGGGCATTGAGGCCGCTCTGTTCTCTGAACAGTTCGAGCTGCTGCGCCGTAGCCTGATCACCCAGCGCCACAAGGGCCGGATCGCCAGGCAGTATGCGCAGGGCCACGAAGACCAGCGTCAGCACCAGGAAGACGGTGGGAATGGCGTCGAGCAGCTTTTGCAATATGAGTCCGGGCATGGCGGGCTCCTCCTCTGCATTGGATCAGTCCGCGACGCGGCGGCTGATCCACTCTTCTTCATTAAGTTCGATACCGAGGCCCGGACCGGTCGGCAGGGTGAACTTGCCATCGACCGGATTGGCCGGATTGCGGAACACCGGGCTACCGCGCTCCCACATATCGGCCAGCTCGACCGGATGAGTGAGATGCATGACCGTGCTGAGCACATGGATATTTGCGAGATGAGCAACGGTCGGCTGGGTCTGATGCGGCACGAACTCGACGCCATGTGCAAAGGCCAATGCCGATGCCTGCATCATGCCTGTAATACCGCCCATCTTGACAATATCGGGCTGGATCATTCGCACGCCGGCTTCGATCAGGTCCTTGAGACCCTGCTGGGTATAGGTCTGCTCGCCGGCTGAAACGGTGATCGAAAGGCGCTGGGCGACCTCACCCATGGCCTTGAGGTGATAATGCTGCACCGGCTCCTCGAACCAAGCATAACCGAGGTCTTCGAGGGCACGCCCGACGTGCATGGCGCCGCCGACCGAATAGCCATTATTGGCGTCGAAGCCGATCATGAAGTCGTCGCCGAGCAGCTTGCGCACAGCCTTAGCCTTGGCAATATCACCCTTGATGTCCACGTCCTGCCTGGTGCGATCGCCATCCCAGCGAATCTTCACAGCCGCAGGCTTTTCCTTTTCGACGCGCGCCGCGACGGCCTTCACGACCTCCTCCACCGTACGGTTGGCATTGCCACCCACCGAGGAGTAACAGGTGAGTTCAGTCCGCCAGGCACCGCCCAACAGCTTGTAGATCGGCTGGTTGAACAGCTTACCCTTGAGGTCCCACAAGGCAATGTCGAGCGCTGCAAGCGCCGCAGTCACGATGCCCTCGGGCCCGAGCTTGACACAGCGGTGGAACAGAGTGTCGACCAGCACGGCGTGGTCGAGTGCATCCTTGCCGATCAGGAATGGCGCCATATCCTTTTCGATAACACCGAGCGAAGCGATGCCGCCGGCCATGGGCGAGACTTCGCCCAGGCCATATAGGCCATCCTCGGTTTCGATGCGGACGAAGGCGGAAGCCGGAATCCAGCTATTGCCGTCGCCCATCTTAACGCGGATAGGTTCGACCTTGGTGATCTTCATTTTTTCCTCCTCCCTGTGGACGCTGGTTACCAGCTTGCCGCGATGTATTTGGTCTCGCAGAATTCAAGAATGCCGTGATGGGCACCTTCGCGTCCCAAGCCACTCTGCTTGGTGCCACCGAACGGCGCGGCCGGATCGGACACGACACCGCGGTTAAGGCCCACCATGCCGCTATCCATGCGCTCCGAGACGCGCAGCCCGCGGCTGAGGTCGGAGGTGAAGACATAGGAGATGAGGCCATATTCACTGCTATTAGCGGCAGCGACGACTTCGTCCTCGGTCTCAAAAGTGGTGATGGCGGCAATCGGCCCGAAAATCTCTTGGTGCGTGATCTCAGCATCGGCGGTCACGTCCTGCAGCACGGTCGGCGGGAAATAGAACCCGTCTCGATCGAGAGGCTTGCCACCGACCAGCGTCGTTGCACCGCACTTTTCGGCATCGGCAACCAGGCCCGCAATGCGGTCGACGGCAGCCTTATTGATCAGCGGACCACACTGGGTCTTGCTGTCATAACCGGCACCGACCGCCAGCGCGCCCATGCGTTCGGCCAGCTTGGCGGAGAAGGCTTCGGCAATGCCCTTCTGCACATAGAAGCGGTTGGCAGCCGTGCAAGCCTCGCCGCCATTGCGCATCTTGGCGACCATGGCGCCTTCGATAGCGATATCGAGATCGGCATCGTCGAACACGATGAAGGGGGCATTACCGCCCAGCTCCATCGAGCAGGAAATGACCTGATCTGCCGCTTCGCGCAACAGGATGCGGCCAACCTGGGTCGAGCCGGTAAAGCTCAGCTTGCGAACGCGGGCATCGTGCAGCATGGCGCTGGTGGCAGGGCCCGCCTTGCCGGTAGTAATCACATTGACCACGCCAGCCGGCACGCCGGCTTCTTCATAGAGCTGCGCCAGGGCGAAGGCGGTCAGCGGTGTTTCGGTGGCGGGTTTGAGCACACAGGTGCAGCCAGCGGCCAGAGCAGGCGCGATCTTGCGGGTCGCCATAGCGGCCGGGAAATTCCAGGGCGTGATCAGCACGGCGACGCCGATCGGCTGATGCTCGACGATTATCTTGTTGGCACCGCTCGGCGCCGTATAGATCTCGCCATTGAGGCGCACGGCCTCTTCGGCGAACCAGCGGAAAAATTCGGCGGCATAGGTCACTTCACCGCGCGCATCCGGCAGCGCCTTGCCATTTTCGAGGCTGATCAGCTCGGCCAGCATTTCGCGGCGTTCGATCATCAGATCGTAGCATTTGCGCAGGATTTCTGACTTCACGCGCGGCGGTGTCGCCGCCCAGGCAGGGCCGGCCTCATGCGCCACTTTCACGGCTTCGATGGCATCTTCGATGCTGGCATCAGCCACGGTGGTGATGACAGCGCCGGTGGAGGGATCGACCACATCAAGGCGATTGCCGGTCGCTCCGGGGCGCCACTGGCCACCGATATAGAGATCGGTCGGGACCGAGGCGACGTCGAAGCTGAGTTGGGCTGAAATGGACTGGATCGCGTTCATGATTAGACTGCCTTTTGTTCCAAAGTCGCTTCGAAGCCGGTGTGGTCGCCGGTAAAGGCGCCTTCCACGAGAATGGCCATCGAAGTCTTGTCCAGCGGACGGGGATTGTTCTTGACCAGGCGCACGCTGCCCAGTGCCTGCTCGACCACGGTCGGCAATTGCTCGCGGGTGATGCCGAGATCGGCAAGGGTCCGCGGAATACCGACAGAGGCAAAAAGCGCAGCAACGGCGTCGATGGCCTTCTGCGCCTTGTCGGAAACGTTGTTTCCGCCAGCACCCATGGCATCGGCGATCTCAGCTAGTTCGGCCTCGCAATAGGGGCGATTGAAGGCCATGACATGGGGCATCAGCACCGCAACGCCGAGCCCATGCGCAGTATGGGTCATGGCGCCAACAGGGTATTGCACAGCATGGGCGGCAGCCGTACCGGCCGTACCGAAAGCTAGGCCAGCCTTGGTTGCGCCCGCCATCAGGCGCTGACGCGCCGCCTTGTCGGCACCATTGTCATAGGCTCGCTTGAGGCTGGCAGCGATATCACTGATCGCGCCAAGGGCGAACTGGTCGCTGAGAGCATTCTTGCCGAGGAATACGTGGTCATGCACCAGATCATCGGCGAGCGGACGGCGCAGATTAGTAAAAGCCTCGATGGCATGGGTCATGGCATCGGCGCCCGAATGGGCTGTCAGCGATGGCGGGCAGGAATAGGTCAGCTCCGGATCGCAGATCGCCACATGCGGAATGAGATAAGGGCTGGCCACACCGATCTTGACGGCGCGCTCGGCGTCGGCCAGCACGGCTACCGGCGTCACTTCCGAGCCCGTGCCCGAGGTCGTGGGCAAGGCAATGACCGGCATGGTCGGGCCAGGCACCTTGAACTCACCATAATAGTCGGCCGCCTTGCCGCCAAAGGTCAGCAGCAGCGCAATGACCTTGGCTGCGTCAATACAGCTGCCGCCGCCAATGCCGACAATCACGTCTGCACCTGCCTTGTGGCCCAATTCGACGCCCGCGGCGATACATTCGAGCGGCAACTCGGCAATCGTGCCGTCAAAAACTGTGACGGCAATGCCCGCAGCTTCGATGGACGCAGCCAGAGCCTTGAACTCGGCATCGCCAGCCATGCGCGCATCAGTTACCAGCAAGGCCTTGCTGCCGTTCTGGGCGACATATTTGGGAAGGGCGCGGCGCTGTCCGGGCCCGACAATGAGATAACGCGGACTGCGGAAAGCCCCAAAGAGCTCTTGGTTCGACATGATGGCTCCTAGATATCGGCCAGTTGCTGGATTTTGCTCCAGACTTCATCGGCAATGGAAACGCCCTCTTCGAGGCGCTGTTTTCTGGAGGCTCGTCCGCGTTCGCCCGGAACGAGCACACGCTCGAATCCGGCAGCCGGTTCTGCAGTGCGGATGGCTTCGAGATAGGCCTGCAGATCCGGGCTTGGGCCATCGATCAGGATGAAGACATCACCCTTGTTACAGATGCTGGTATCGTCCAACGTGCCTTTCACGTCGCGCCCAATGGCAGCGCCGGAAAGGCTGGTCACCAGCAGTTCGAATGCAAGACCCAGAGCATAACCCTTGGCCTGACCGAAGGGCGCGATAGCGCCGACCTTGGCCGCCTGGGCATCCGTGGTCGGATTGCCCTCGGCATCGAGCGCCCAATGCTCCGGAATCGGCGCACCACGATTGGCATGATCATGGATTTCGCCCATAGAGACGAGGCTCGTCGCCGTGTCCATCATGAAGGGCTCGCCGCCCGTCGGCACGCCGATAGCGATAGGATTGGTGCCCAGCATGGCCTTGCGCCCGCCCCAAGGATGAACCAGTGCCTCGCTAGTCGAGAGCGCGATCATGGTGTGGCCGGCCACGGCCGCCCGCTCGGCATAATAGCCCAGCATGCCGATATGATTGGAATTGCGAATGGCCGCGACGGCAATGCCGGTGTGTGTCAGCCGCTCAGTCAAGGCCGCAATGGCATGCTCGGCCACTACCGGACCAAGCCCCTGCCCGCCATCGACAGCCAGAAACGCCTCTCCGCGCCACTCATGCTTGCCGGTCGACGCCGGATTGGTGACACCATTGTTGATTCGCGCGATCACCCTCGGCAGGCGCAGCATGCCATGCGAAGGCACGCCGCGCAGATCAGCCTCAAGTAGCAGATCGACCTGTGCCGCCGCGTGCTCCGCCGACGCGACGCGCTCGAGCGCACGCAAGGCAGTTTCACGAACAAGTTTTTCACTCAAAAGCATCGGTGATATAAAATCCGATATGATATCTTATTGCATGAGCCGGACTATGGTGTTACGTTGCAGACCAGTCAAGGGAGAATTGCATTGGCCGTGAAAACAATCGTTCCGGTAGATCGGTCAGGGCTGGTCAAGCGTCCGACTCGGCTCGGCGACGAAGTCTATAATGCGATCTATGCGCAGCTGATGTCGCACAAGATCGCCCCCGGCAGCCGCATTTCGATCGACAATCTGGTGCGCGAAATGGGCGTTTCACAGACCCCGATCCGTGAGGCGCTGTCGCGTCTTGAAGCCCAGGGCCTCGTCGTCAAGACCCACCTGATCGGCTACAGCGCAGCCAGCCAGATGGACATGGGGCGCCTCAAGCAGCTCTATGATCTGCGTCTGCTGCTCGAACCCTATGCGGCCGAACATGCGGCTCTCAACATTACAGATGAAGGCGTGGCACAGCTCGAGGCCATCGATCACGCAATGCGCGGCGTGCCCCATCCTGGCCTACGCGCCAGCTATGGCGAATTCGCCCAACATGATGGTCAGTTCCACGACCTGATCGCCAGCTTCAGCGGCAATGATCTGGTCCAGGACACGCTGGCGCGTCTCCACACCCACGTGCATCTGTTCCGTCTCTTCTACCACGCGACGGCAACCACCGATGCCAATACCGAGCATGAGGACATCATCGCAGCCATAAGGCGGCGCGACGGCAAGGCCGCGCATGACGCCATGCACTTCCACATCGAACAATCGCGCAACCGCTTCCTAGGGACCTGAACCGGTGATCTACGACGACTACGCCTTTAGCGTCCCGGCGCCTTACCAAGTGCGGGTCATCACCAATACCGATGCCAAGAACGAGGCCGACGACCAATTCGCCATCGTCCACGCGCTGCTGTCGCCCAAATTCGACAATGTGGGTTTCATTGCCGCGCATTATGGAACGCGCAAGGCCAGCGACAGTCTCGAGCGTAGCCACGCGGAGCTGCAGCATCTGTTCAAGCTGATGGACGTGCCCGAGAACGGACTGTTGCTTCGTGGTGCCGCCACGGCCATGAAGGACGAAACCACGCCAGTTCCTTCGTCCGGAGCCGACCTGATCATTGCAGAAGCCCGCAAGGACGACCCGCGGCCGCTCTACGTGACCTTCATGGGTCCGCTGACGGACATGGCCACAGCCCTACTGCAGGCACCCGACATTATCGGCAGGCTGACCGTGATCTGGGTCGGAGGAGGCGCCTATCCGGCCGGCGGTCCTGAATACAATCTCTATAACGACATCCACGCCGCCAATGTGGTGTTCAGCTCGGGCGTCAAGATTTGGCAGGTGCCACGCAATGTCTACCAGACAGTTGCGGTCTCCATCGCCGAACTGGAGTATCGCGTGCGTCCGCACGGATCGATCGGCCGCTATCTCTGCGAGCAGATGGACGAATATGCGGCAACACCCGCCGGACTTTCTGGTACGTACCGGACGGGCGAGGTCTGGTGCCTGGGCGATACGCCGGCCGTCAGTCTTATTCTTTTTGAACAGCCGCAGGATCATGTGCTGCGCCCTGCCCCGCGCTTCAACGAGGACATGAGTTACGCACCGGGCAGTGGCAACAACCATGTCCGCGTTTATGAGCGGTTCGATACCCGCTTCGCCATGGAAGATTTCTACGCCAAGCTTGCGCTATTTGCTTCCAGAGGACGCAAAGCCGGCGCGTGACTATTCGGGCGGCCGCCTGTCCGAGGAGGGTCAGGCGGCCGCCCGTTCAACGATATCCGATAGGATCGTCTACCGGATATACTACCATCAGCCGCGGGTCGCGGCATCAGGGAGGAGACCTATGAAGATGGATCGCCGTCAATTTTTGGGCAGTGCTGCAGCAGCAGGTGCAGCCGCCGTGCTTTCAACCACACTGGTCGGGCCGTCCATGGCTCAGGGCCAGACCATGCGCGTTGCCTTGGCCGCGCGTGGCACATCATCACTGTTGCCTGCCTCACCCAAGACCACGGGCGCATCGAGCTGGCCCATCTACCACATCTACGACACGCTGGTGAAATCACCGGACGGCACCTTCGCCACTCGCCCTGAAGAATTCGAGCCTATGCTGGCCGAGAGCTGGGAAACCGACGAGACGGGCCTAGTTTGGACCTACAAGCTGCGCTCCGGAGTCAAGTTCCACAAGGACAATGGCGAGCTAACCGCCGATGACGTCGTGTTCAGCTACAATCGCCACCTCGACCCCAATATGCTTACGCTAGGGAAGTCGACATATGCGAATATTCAGACCGTTGAGGCGGTGGATGCACTGACTGTTCGCTTCATCCTCAAAAAGCCAGATCCATTTCTGGGAAGCGTACTCGCGGGAGTTGGCTCAGGCATCCTATGCAAAGCCGCTTTTGAGGCAAAGGGGGAGGAAGCTTTCGAGTTCGACCCGATCGGCACCGGCCCATACCAGTTCCTGTCTGGCACGCCTGATGCACCGATCCTGCTGGAAGCCTTTTCCGACTATTTCGACGGAGTGGCGACCATACCAAATATCCAGGTGGACTACATTGCAGACACCACGGCCCGTACTTTGGCCTTCGCCTCCGGTCAGGCCGACGTGATCGAAGGCGTGCGCTCACCAGGTTGGGTGGATTCCATCCGCCAGCGCTCGCCCAACACGATTTTTGACGCCACCAAGCCGGGTAGCCACAATTATCTGCAGCTTAATCTCAACGTCGAGCCGCTCAACAATCTGCTCGTACGCCAAGCAATCCGCTACGCCATCAACGGCGAACAGCTCGCTGCAAGTTTCGATGGTCTGGCCGGGCCAATGACCGGCCTGTTGGCCGATGGTGTTGCCGGTGCGGCCGTCAAGGAGGATCTGCCTCCAGAGCTTCAATATGAGCCCAGTATCGACAAAGCCAAGGAGCTGCTTGCCGAAGCCGGGTATCCCAATGGCTTCACATTGCCGGTCTTTATGAGCCAGCGCGAAGACTACAGCTCGATCATGCTTATGATCCAAGAGCAATTGCGTGCCGCAGGCATCATCCTGGACATGCGCATCGTCGATCATAACGCCTACCACACCGAGAGCCGCAAGGATCTCAACACCATGTATCTCAACTCGATCAGCTATCCCCCGGTCCCGACACAGCCTTTCGTGGACCAAATGCAGTCCTCTGCCGAGGTCAAGAGCGACGGCTCCGGCGGACAGAACCTCAGCCACTACGGCGTGGCGAGCCCGGGTATCGACAACCTGCTCAGCATGGCGATGGACCAGGCCGACTTCAATGAACGGGCTAAGATCGTCAACGAAATGGAGCGTCAGGTGCTGACCGACCTGCCCAATCTCGGGATCATCACCCTGTCCTACGTAGCCGCGCGCAACCCACGTCTCGACCTTGGTTATGAAGTGACCGGCGGCCTGCCGGTGTGGCGCTTCAACCGGGCAAAATTCGTCTAGTCCTCCTCAAACAAGACTGACGACAACTAAGGCCGCCCCTTGGGGCGGCCTCTTTTTATTCCAGCAGTACTGGTTTGATCAGGCCAACGCCTCGCTGGCCGCAATGGCCGCCATATTGACGACACCACGACTGGAGACCGAAGGCGCAAGGATATGCGCGGGCTGGCGGGTGCCCATCAATATGGGTCCGACCGGCAGCGCATTGTTGAGCTCCTTGAGCAGGGTCATCGACAGATTGGCCGACTCCAGATTGGGGAAGATCAGGAGATTGGCTTCGCCGCGCAACACGGAATTGGGTACGTATCGGTCGCGTAGACCCTCGTTGATGGCCAGGTCGCCCTGCATTTCGCCGTCAACGACGAGGTCCGGCGCTACTTTCTGCAGCTTTTCATAGACGTCACGCATCTTGACCGAGGTATCGCCGTCCCGCGAGCCAAAGTTAGAATAGCTCAACAGCGCTGCCTTGGCCTCAATATTGAAGCGCTTGAGGTGGTCGCGGGCCTGCAGGGTGATCTCGACGATCTCCTCTGCGCTGGGATCGATATTCACGTAGGTGTCGGCGAGGAAGAACACGCCGCGGTTCATCACCAGCATGGAGAGCGCCGAGAGTTGCGAAGACGTGTCAGCGAGGCCAATGACCGACTGTATGTCGCGGGCATGTTTGATGAAACGCCCCTGAAGGCCACAGATCAGCGCATCCGCCTCACCGCGGCGCACGGCAAGCGCGCCGATCACCGTGGAATTGGTGCGGACGATGGTCTTTGCCGTGTCTGGCGTCACACCTTTCCGACCAACCAGCTCATGGAAATCGGCGACATAGTCGCGATAGCGCGGATCGTCCTCCGGGTTGATAATCTCGAAATCCTTGCCCGCGCGAATGGTAAGCCCGAAACGCTCCAGCCGACTTTCGATCACCGAGGGACGGCCGATCAGGATGGACCGGCCAATGTCATCTTCCAGCATGACCTGAGTGGCGCGGAGGACACGTTCATCCTCACCATCGGCAAAAACGATACGCTTGGATTGGCCAGAGACCCGCCCAATCATCGGCTTCATAACGAGGCCGGAGCGGAAGACGAAGCGGTTGAGCTGATCACGATAGGCGGCAAAGTCGGTTATCGGACGCTGGGCGACGCCTGAGTCCATGGCCGCCTTGGCGACAGCTGGGGCGATGCGCAAGATGAGGCGCTGATCGAAGGGATTGGGGATGAGATAATCGGGGCCAAAAATGGCTGGCACACCATGGGCCGAAGCTTCAAGACCCGGCTCATGTGCGAGTTTGGCGATGGCATGCGCGGCGGCGGCTTTCATCTCCTCATTGATGATCGTGGCGCCACAATCAAGCGCACCGCGGAACAGGAAGGGGAAGCAGAGAACATTGTTGACCTGGTTGGGATAGTCCGAGCGTCCGGTGCAGACCAGGGCATCAGGCCGGGTCTGTTTGGCCAGTTCCGGCATGATTTCCGGGATAGGATTGGAGAGCGCCAGTATCAGCGGATGGGGTGCCATGTCCTTCATCATTTCGGGTCTGAGCGCCCCAGCCTTGGAAAGGCCGACATAAATGTCGGCACCGGCCATGACTTCGCTGAGTTCGGTCTTGTCAGTCTCCTGCGCGAAGGCACCGCGCCAGCGATCGACATTGTTGTGTCGCGCCTTGGTGACGAGGCCCTTGCTGTCCGCGATCCAGATATTCTCGCGGCTGGCGCCGACCGCGATCAACATATTCATGCAGGCAATGGCTGCCGCCCCTGCACCGGAGGTGACAATCTTGACCTGGCCAATATCCTTGCCAACCAATTTCATCGCATTGATGACAGCTGCGGCAACGATGATGGCGGTGCCATGCTGGTCATCATGAAAGACCGGAATATTCATCCGCTCGCGCAGCGCTTCCTCGATCTCGAAACATTCCGGCGCCTTGATATCTTCGAGGTTTACGCCCCCGAAGCTTGGTTCCAGAGGTGCCACGATTTCGATGAAGCGCTTTGGGTCCTGTTCGTTAATCTCAATATCAATGGAATCAATACCGGAGAACTTCTTGAACAAGACCGCCTTGCCTTCCATTACGGGCTTGGACGCCAGCGCACCAATATTTCCCAGGCCCAGCACGGCGGTGCCGTTAGAGATAACGGCGACCAGGTTACCCTTGGAGGTATATTTATACGCAGCCTGCGGATCGGCAGCTATCTCCTCGCAGGGGATGGCCACGCCAGGCGAATAGGCGAGCGACAGATCGCGCGTGTTGGCCAAAGGCTTGGTAGCAACGATTTCGAGCTTGCCCGGCTTTGGATACTCATGGAAATGCAGAGCCGCCTCTCGCAGGCTCGAATTACTATCTGTTGTCATGGATGTCTCCTCCAGATCAGGTTTTTGCCAGTTCGGCCTTGCGTGCACGGCGGCCCTTGTGGAGCAGCGGCTCGGTATAGCCATTGGGTTGCGTCACCCCCTCGAAGATCAAGGCGCTGGCTGTCTTGAAGGCGATGCTGGTGTCGAGGCGCGGCACCATGGGCAGGTAGGCCGGGTCCCCCGCATTCTGCCGGTCCACCGCCGCCGCCATGCGCTTGAGACTGTCCTCAACCGTTGCACGATCGACAAGGCCATGCAGCAGCCAGTTGGCGAGATGCTGGGAGGAGATACGCAGCGTGGCACGATCCTCCATCAGGGCGATGTCATTGATATCGGGAACCTTGGAGCACCCCACGCCCTGGTCGATCCAGCGCACCACATAGCCCAGGATCCCCTGGCAATTATTGTCAACCTCGCGCCGCACCTCCTCCTGTGACAGGTTCCGACCGCCCAGAAACGGTTGGGTCAGGATATCGCCCAATTCGGCCGGCTCGCGCTTGCGGATTTCGGCCTGCCGCTCGCGAACGTCAATCTCATGATAATGCAGCGCATGCAGCACGGCGGCGGTGGGCGACGGCACCCAGGCGGTGCTGGCGCCGGCCTTCATCTGGCCCGCCTTGTTGCCCAGCATCTCGGCCATGGCGTCGGGCTTGGCCCACATACCCTTGCCAATCTGCGCCTTGCCGTCGAGATGCGCCGCCAAGCCAACATCTACATTATTGGCTTCATAGGCATTGAGCCAGATCGACGATTTGATCTCGTCCTTGGGCACGACCGGGGCGGCATGCATGGAGGTATGGATTTCATCACCCGTACGGTCGAGGAAGCCGGTATTGATGAAGACCAAACGATCCTTCACCGCGCGAATGGCTTCCTTGAGGTTGACCGTTGTGCGGCGCTCCTCGTCCATCACGCCGATCTTGATCGTGTTTCGGGTCAGACCCAGCGCGTCCTCGACGCGGTCGAACAAGGTATTGGCGAAAGCCACTTCCTCCGGACCATGCATCTTGGGCTTCACTACATAGATCGAGCCGCTGCGGCTGTTACGCGGGCCGGAGGTCTTCTTGAGATCATGGATGGCCGCTAGCGTCGCCACCATGGCGTCCATGATGCCTTCAGGCGTCTCATTGCCGCCCGCATCGAGGACCGCATCGGTGGTCATCAGGTGTCCGACATGGCGAACCAGCATCAGACTGCGTCCCGGCAGCGTCAGGGTCGACCCATCGGCCGCAGTGTAGTCGCGATCGGGATTGAGGCGGCGAGTAATGGTCTTGCCGCCCTTGACCAGCGAAGCCGATAGCTCGCCCTTCATCAGCCCCAGCCAGTTGCGATAGACTGCAACCTTGTCCTCGGCATCGACAGCCGCAACGGAATCCTCGCAATCCTGGATCGTGGTCAGCGCCGCTTCCATTACGACATCAGCTAGGCCTGAAGTGCTCGTCTTGCCGATCGGATGGCTCCGATCGATCAACAGTTCCAGATGCAGCCCGTTATGCGCCAGAAGGAACACACTGGCAGCACCATCATCCCGACGACCACGATATTGCGCCGCGTCCACCAGCGGCACGACCCGACCAGACACCGTGGCCACAAATTGCCCATGCTCGATCCCATAGGCCTCGACATCGGCATGGGAGGCGTCCACCAGCGGCACGATCTGGTCGAGATAACCCGCAGCCCGGGCGATCACCGCATTGCCGCGAGCCGAATTGTATCCCTTGCCCGGCGCCAACTCTCCTCCTTGCTCTATCGCATCGGTGCCATAGAGCGCGTCATAGAGGCTGCCCCAGCGCGCATTGGCGGCATTGAGCGCGAAACGGGCATTCATCACCGGCACGACCAGTTGCGGTCCGGCCATGATCGCAATCTCGTCATCGACATTGCCTGATGTGATAGCGAAGTCCTCGCCTTGCTTCACGACATACCCGATCTCTTCGAGAAAGGCGCGATAGACCGAAGGATCCACCTCTTTGCCGCGCTGTGCCTTGTGCCAGCTATCGATCTGCGCCTGGATCACGTCACGCTGCACCAACAGAGCGCGATTGCGCGGCCCAAGGTCGGTGAGTACCGCTTCATATCCCGCCCAGAAGGCCTCGGGCGCAACGCCGGTACCGGGCGCGATCTCGCGCTCCACGAGGTCCACCAATTTCGCGTCGACCTGTAATTTGCCGATTCTACGATACGCCATGATTTTTCCTCTGCATTTAATATCCGATACGATATATTTAGATTTCGGACTCGATCCTACGATCAGGCGCGGAAGTCACTCATATTTTTGCTGGTGACCCAAATGCCCGGATTACGGACGGATTAGCAGAGACAACCGCGCCTCGTGCGCATCAGCCAATCAGTTTTCCGCATTGCGGAAAAAGCGGAGCACCATGATGAGCGCAGAAACGAGCAAGCGCGACGGATCCGTGCAGTCGGTCGAACGGGCCATGAGCCTGCTCGAACTTCTCGGCCAGGAAGACGACGGCCTGCGGCTGACCGACTTGGCAGGCCGCAGCGCGCTTTCCCTCTCCACCACGCACCGCCTGCTAACCACGCTGCAGAAGCGCCGCTTCGTCGAATTCGATCGAAGGCATGGCCTCTGGCATGTCGGACGGCAATGCTTCACCGTCGGCTCGACCTTCGTGCGACACCGCAATTATGTCGCCGTGGCTATGCCATTCCTGCGCGAGTTGCGCGACAAGACCCGCGAAACCGCCAATATCGGCATCATCGAGGATGGCGAACTGGTGACCCTGGCCCAAGTCGAGAGCCGCGAGATCATGCGAGCCACCTCGCGCGTCGGCGGACGCTCGCCGGTTCATGCCACGGCCATGGGCAAGGCCATCCTCGCCACCTATCCACCCAGCTCGGTCACCGGCGTGATCGGCCGCATCACCTGGCTCAAGCTAACACAGAAAACTATCCGCAACGAGGCAGAGTTGCGCGAGGCCCTAACCCGCAGCGCCACCGATGGGTATGCCGTCGATGACGAAGAATATGTGTCTGGACTGCGCTGCGTCGCGGCTCCGGTCTTCGACCAGCAGGGCGAAGCCTTCTTTGCCGTCTCCATCTCCGGTCTAGCGAGCCGCGTGACGCGCGAACGCATCGAGATCATCGGGCCATTGGTGGCGACAACGGCAAATGCCATAACTGCAAGCCTGCAGCGATAGCAGGAAACCGCCATGTGTCTTTTTGTGCTTTCGGAGATGTCGCCTTCGTCACTAGTGCCGCCAGCGGCATCGGCCAGACCATTGGCCTCGCGGAAGGCGACACCGACGTCCTGCTTTTCGATATGGGAGCGCGGGCCAATGGACTAACCGAAACCCGTTTGGCGATTGAAGTCCTTAGTCACAAGGGCATCGCCTTGAGGGTTCGTCAACATTGCCTCGATGTCTGGCCGCATCGTCATCTGATCCAAGCCCATTACAACACGGCCAAGGCCGGCGTGATCCACCTCTCCAAGTCGCAGGCCAAGGAATGGGTCACCGCGGCATAAGGCCTATGCCATCAGACCCGGCTACATGCTCTCCCCTATGAACCGGAGCCCCGAAGTGGCCGAGCAGCTCAAGACTTTTGCTCCGAAACGCCCATGGCCCGCATCGCAACCGTCGATAAAATGGTGGGTCCGGCCATTTTCTTCGTCCGCCAGGCCGCCTCCTTCGTCAGCGCCACCACCTTCTGGTCGATGGCAGCTTCACTGTCTGGCAGCATCAAACGACAGCGCATTTGCAACCTGCGTGTGGCAGCAGGAGCCATCTCAACATAAGTTATGCGCGCACAGAATGCAGTGACCAAGAAAGTCTAAGTCTCTGTTTTTAAACAAACTAATCTTGATTGTTTCCATCATGCGGAAAAGATTGAGATCGCAGCGCGGCTAAGCATCGATCGTGCCTAAAGTTTCCTCAGAACAGGAGGAGACTGACCAATGGATGAAGACGTCTGGTATCGCAAGGCCGTGCGGTGGGGGCAAACCAACCTCGTCGAGATCGACCCGGAGCGCTATGACGCCGCGTGGTGGCGAGACCATTGGAAGAAGACGCGCACGCAGGGTGTGATCATCAATGCCGGCGGTATCGTTGCCTACTATCCCTCAAAATTTCCGCTGCACAATCGCGCTATTGGCCTCGGTGATACCGATCTGCTGAAGCTCGTTGTGGACGAAGCCCGTGCCCAAGGTCTTGCGGTCATTGCCCGCATGGACTCCAACCGCGTCACCAAGGAATTCTTGGACGCGCACCCCGAGTGGATCTGCCGCACCGCCGATGGCGAGCCGATCATGGCAGGCCCGAAATACGTCACTTGCATCAACTCGCCCTACTACACCGAATACCTGCCTGACGTGATGCGTGAGATCGTCGAGCATGTGCAGCCTGACGGCTTTGCTGACAATAGCTGGGCCGGCCTGCCGCGCTCCATCATCTGCTATTGCGATCACTGCAAGACACAGTTCAAGTCCTCCCATGGGCATAACCTGCCCGCGGACAAGGATTGGGAAGACCAAGCCTATCTCGCCTGGATCGAATGGAATTATCAGCGCCGAATCAAGCTCTGGGAATTTAACAACGATGTGACCATGGCGGCCGGCGGCGAACACTGCCGCTGGATGGGCATGATCGCGGCCGATCTGGAACACACGCCCGAACGCTTCATCGACCTGCGCGAAATTCTTAGGCGAACCCCGTTCGTCATGCTCGATCACCAGGGGCGCTTCATGGGCGGCGTGTTCGAGGAGAATACTGAGGTCGGCAAGCGTGTGCACGAACTGGCCGGTTGGGATGTGCTAGCACCCGAATCCATGGCGCAATACCGCCTGGGCAAGCCCGTCTTCCGCCAGTCCAGCCTGCCCGAAGCCGAAGTGCGTTTGTGGATGACCTCGGGCTTTGCTGGAGGCATCCAGCCTTGGTGGCATCATATCGGCGCCCAGCATGAGGATCGCCGACAGTATGCCTATGCCGAGCCCATCCTCACCTGGCACGAAGCCAATGAGGATGTGCTGGTCAATCGCAAGCCACTCGCCGATGTCGGCGTGGTGTGGTCGCAGCGCAGCGTGGACTTCTACGGCCGCAACGATGCCCACAACCTGAGCGTATTGCCCTTTAACGGCGCCGTCCGCGCCCTCGATCGCGCCGGTATCCCGACCCTACCCGTCCATGTGGATGACCTCGACAGCGCCATCGACCGCTTCAAGGTCCTGGTCCTGCCCAATGTCGCCATCCTCAACGATGCGCAGAAGGCCAAACTCGAGGCCTTTGTCGCCAAGGGCGGCTCGCTGGTCGCCACGTCCGAAACGGGTCTCTATGACTCCACCGGCAAGAAGCTCAGCGATTTCGCACTCGCCGATCTGTTCGGGGTTCATCTGGACCAAGGAGAAGCGGTCGGTGGCCGCGACCCGGTGGGCTTCGAGATCGAAGCGCCCAAGCGCCATACCTATCTGCGCCTGCTGCCCGAATTGCGGGCCGGCGTCTATGGCCCCAAGGACAGCCGCGCCCCCGAGGCAAAGGGGACCCGCCATCCGGTCCTGGCCGGCTTCGAGAGCACGGACTCCCTGCCCTTCGGCGGCTACCTGCCCAGGATCCGCGTCGATGGCGATGTCGAGGTGATTGCGACGCTGGTCGAGAATTATCCGATCTATCCGCCGGAAACCTCGTTCACCCGCACCTTTGCCACCGACATCCCGACCATTGCCGCCCGCCAGAAAGGCGACGCGAAACTGGTCTGGCTGGTGGGCGATCTCGACCGTTGCTACGGCCGCGAGGACCAGGCCGACCATGCCCAGGTCATTGCCAATGCCGTGCGCTGGGCGCTCGGCGACAAGCAGAGCGTGGGTCTGGAAGGTGGCTACGGCATGATCAGCACCACGGCCTATGAACAGGGCAAACGCACCATCGTGCATCTCAACAACCGGCTGCAGCTCTCGGCGATACCTGGCCAGCAATATGCCTTGCTGCCAGTAGGCCCCGTGACGGTGCGCCTGAAGGGCCGCAGTCTTTCGGGTGACGTCTCGCTGCGTGTGGCTGGCAAATCGGTAGCGGGCAAGCGCGATGGTGAGACCATCAGCTTCACCGTCGACCAGATCTTTGACCACGAGGTCGCCGTGCTCGAATAGCGACCAACAGAGGACCGCGGTGGCAGAACTGAAAGCCAGCACCGCCGCGGTCCACCCGCATGAGGGAAGAAATTGCCGCTTTGGCAAATGGAGGAGACCATGACCGTCATCGACCACACCCTGAACCGTCGCCGGTTCCTGGCTGCTGCTGCGGCCGCTATGGGCAGTGCTGCCTATCTCAACATGACCGGAGCTGTCCTCGCGCAGGGAACCGACACGATCGTGCTCGGCCTGAGCGCGCGCGGCATCCGCACGCTCGATCCGCACAAGGTGCTTCAGGGCATCGATTATTGGAGCCTCGGGCATATCCACGACAAGCTGTTCGACCTACCGAACTACCGCTTCCCGACCTCGATCGACGAACTCGATCACCGCCTGGCCACCAGCTTCTCTGCCTCCGAAGATTCCAAGACCTGGACCATCCAACTACGCGAGGGCGTGCAGTTCCACGGTGGCCGCGGCGTGATGACATCGGAAGACGTCAAATACAGTTTCGACCGCCTGCGCGATGCCAATCGGATCGGCATTGCCAAGCCGCTGATGAACAATGTTGCCGAGATCAGCGTCGATGGCCCCAACACGGTCATCTTCCAGCTCGAGCACCCCGATCCGCTCTTCGTCCTGACGGCCTTGACGGCAGCCGATGCGGTCGTGCTCAGCAAGGCATTTGTGGAAGAGGTCGGCGACGACGCGCTGGCAACGCAGGCTGTTGGTACGGGCCCCTATGTGCTCGAAACGCTATATCAGGACCCCTCGCAAGGCGTATCCATCATCGCCAACAACGACCATTTCGCCGGTCCACCGGCGACGCCGCGTCTGCATATGCGCTATATTGCCGATACCACTGCCCGCACGCTGGCGCTGCTGTCTGGCGAAGTGCACATGATCGACGGTGTCCGCGCCCCTGGCTGGGTGCCCTCGATGCAGCAGCGCGACCCCAACCTTGAATTTGACATTGTCCGTCCGGGCAGCCTGTTCAACATCCACTTCAATCTCGATCAGGCGCCCTTCGACAATATCCTGGTTCGCCAGGCGATCTGCCACGCCATCGACCGCGACCAGATCGTTGCCGCCATGGCGCCCTTCGGCGACCGCATTTATGGCCTCAACCCCACCATCGTTCCCGGCGCCTTCACTGCCGAGACCGTGCCTGCGGACGTGGCCTATGGTTATGACCCCGAAAAGGCCAAGGCCCTGCTGGCAGAGGCCGGTCACCCCGGCGGCCTCACCTTCGGCGCATACACCTCCCAACGCGAGGACTATTCCTCGGTCATGCTGATGATCCAGGAACAGCTGCGTGCAGTGGGCATCAACATGGATCTGGAACTCAAGGATCACACCTCGTTCCACGCGGACCAGAGCACCGGCACCAACACCATTTCTCAGGTCTCGGGCCCTCTTGCCCCGGTGCCTGAACAGGTCTTCGTCCAGTATCTCAGCGCCGAGACGGTGGTGAAGACCACGGGCGGCGGCGGCTTCAACTTCAGCCGCTATGGCGTGGCCATCCCGGGCATTGACGACGATCTCAATGCTGTGCGCGAGGAAGCCGATCCGGCCCGCCGCGCCGAGCTTGTGCAGGCTATGGAAGTCAAGGCGCTCAAGGATGCGGTGATGCTGCCAATCTCGGCCAATGGCTTCATGATGGTCCGGACCAACCGGCTCGACATGGGGTTCGTGGTGGAGTCCGGCTACGTCAATTGGCCGCTCTGGCAGGCAAAGCTCACCTAGTCCTGGCACGTGCCGGGCGCCCTGCTGCGCCCGGCCAGCCTCTTCCCTGTATCCTCAGCGGACCGGAACGAGATGACTCGATACATCGCTATAAAACTGGCGGATTCCATCCCCACTCTGCTGCTCGTCCTGACCTTGGTTTTCATCTCCATGCGCATTCTGCCGGGTGACCCGGCAATCGTCGCCCTGGGAGACTATGCCACGCCGGAGCAATTGGCCGCCTTCAGGGCCCGCATGGGCCTCGACCAGCCCCTGTGGCAGCAATTCTTCAGCTTCCTTGCAGGCGTTCTAACGCTCAATTTCGGCAATTCGCTCACTAATGGACAGCCCGTGCTGGGGCTCTTGGCCTACAACCTCCCTTACACGCTGGAACTGACCTTCTGGGCTATGCTATTCGGCATTGCCGCAGGCATACCCATGGGCGTGTTCGCCGCCACCAACCGCAACAAGCTGCCCGACTCCCTGGTCCGCGGTTATTCGCTGTTCGGCTATGCAGTACCCGATTTTTTCCTCGGCGCCCTTCTGCTGATCACGCTGTCGCTCAACCTGGGCCTGTTCCCCGTCAGCGGGGCCAGCGGCAGCGGCGACTTCGCCAGCCGCTTCTACCATGTGTTCCTGCCTGCCATTACCCTGGCGGCGGTCAAGGCCGCCTTCGTCGCCCGCCTGACCCGTGCGTCCCTGCTCGAAATATTGGGTAAGGATTTCATCCGGACCGCGAAGGCTAAGGGCGCCAACCGGCACACGGTGGTCTATGGTCATGGCCTGCGCAATGCCTTGCTGCCCCTGATTACCGGGCTTGGCCTCTCCACGCTGGCCACGCTGTCGGGCTCGGTAGCCATAGAAATGGTCTTCAACCGGCCCGGCGTTGGGAAAATGCTGATCAATGCCATCGCCGAGCGTGACTATCCGATCGTTCAGGGTGGCGTCATCACCTTCGCACTCTTTGTGGTGATCGTGAACCTCCTCATGGACCTGCTCTACACGCTGGTTGATCCAAGGGTGAGGATGTAAATGACTGACAATATTCAAACCGCCGCCGCTCCGGCGCCTGTCGCACCGACGCGTCACGTACTGGCCCGCATTTTTCTCGGGCGCAAAGCCACGACCATCGCTGCCGGCATCGTAGTGGGCTTCGTCGCCATCGCCGCTGCCGCGCCCTGGATTTCGCCGCATGACCCCCTGGCGCAGTCCTTCATCAAGATGAACCAGGGGCCATCGGCCGAGCACTGGCTCGGTACCGACCAGTTCGGCCGCGACATCCTCTCGCGTATGATCTACGGCTCGCGCAATTCGCTGCTGTTCGGCGTACTTGCACCATTCTTCGCCGCCATTATCGGTACCACTCTGGGCGTCGTCTCGGGCTATTTCGGTGGCGTCGTCGACCGCACCATCACGCGCATCATCGACCTTTTAATGGCCTTCCCGGAACTGCTGCTCGCCATCATGATCGCGGCGGCGTTGGGCGGCGGCTTCTGGAACATCCTGATCGTTCTGACCGTGGCCTTTATACCGGGCTTTGCCCGCGTAGCACGCGCCTCAACGCTGGCCGTGCGGCAGGAACCCTATGTGGAGGCAGCCGTCTCGATTGGCATTCGTACGCCCTGGATCGTGCTGCGTCACGTCATTCCGAATATCGCAGCACCGGTCATCGTGCTGATGACGCTGTGGGTCGCCTCGGCCATCCGGCTCGAAGCCACGCTGAGCTTCCTCGGCATCGGCACCCAGCCGCCCAATCCGAGCTGGGGCAATATCATCCGCGACGGGCTCAACAACATCTTCGCCTCGCCCTGGCCGATCATCGCCGCCGGTTCGGCAATCACCATTGTGGTCTTGGCCTTCAACCTGATCGGCGACGCCGTGCGTGACGTAATCGACCCGACAACAGCTAACAAGTAGAGGGCGTCATGACCACAGACCGTGAAACTGCCAACCCGTCCTCGCCGTCTTCCGGCGAGCCCGTGCTGTCGATCCGCAATCTTCGCACCACAGTCAGGACAGCCAGTGGCCCCCTTGAGATCGTCAAGGGCATCTCCTTCGACATCCACCAGCGCGAAACCGTCGCGGTAGTGGGGGAATCCGGCTCCGGCAAGAGCGTCTCGGCCCTGTCCACCATGCGGCTGATGGATCCTGAAACCACAACCTACCAGGGCTCAGTCAAGCTGGGAGGCCGCGAATTGCTGTCCCTCAGCGAAGCCGAGATGGAACGCGTGCGCGGACGTCAGATAGGCATGATCTTCCAAGAGGCCATGACCAGCCTCAACCCAGTTAGAACCATCGGCCAGCAGATCGCTGAAACCCTGGTCATCCACGGCATCATGTCGCGCAGCGAGGCCGCCCATGAGGCCGTGCGCCTTCTGGAGCGCGTCAGGATGCCAGCGGCGAAGCGGCGCGTGCATGATTATCCGCACAACTTCTCGGGGGGCATGCGCCAGCGGGCCATGATCGCCATGGCCTTGGCCTGCAAACCCAAACTGCTGATCGCCGACGAGCCGACCACCGCGCTAGACGTCACCATCCAGGCGCAGATCCTGCAACTGATCAAGGATCTGCAGGAAGAGGAGGGAATGGGCGTCCTTTTCATCACCCATGACATGGGCGTCGTGGCCGAGATTGCCGACCGCACCGTGGTAATGCTGGGCGGGGAGACGGTGGAGAGTGGCACGACCGGGGCAATCTTCGCCGAGGCCGAACATCCCTATACCCGCGCCCTCATTGCCGCAGTACCGCGGCTGGGCACCCGCGAAGGCAACGGCCAGCCTGAGCATTTCCCCATTATCAATATCCGCACCGGCGAAGCCGCTCCCATTCCGGCCCGCCCAGACACGGTCCGGACCGATGTAGAGCCTGCCCTGCGCGTGCAGAACCTCATCAAGCGCTTCGACATTCCCGGCGGCCTGTTGCACGGCATTAGCGGCCGCATCCATGCAGTGGAGAACCTATCCTTTGAAATCCGGGCGGGCGAAACCCTGGCGCTGGTCGGCGAATCGGGCTGCGGCAAGTCCACCACCGGCCGGGCCATCATGCGCCTGATCGAGCCGCAGAGCGGCAAGATCGTCGTCGACGGCGCGGATATGAGAGCGCTGAACCGCGACGCCCTGCGGCGCATGCGCCGCAATATCCAGATGATCTTCCAGGATCCCTTCGCCAGCCTCAATCCGCGCATGTCGGTGGGTCAGGCCATCGCGGAACCGATGATTACCCATGGACTGGCAAAGCCCGACGAGGCACGCAAGAAGGCGCTGGACCTGCTTCAGCAGGTCGGGCTCCACCCGGCCATGGCCCAGCGCTTTCCGCAGCAGTTCTCCGGCGGTCAGCGCCAGCGTATCTGCATTGCCCGGGCGTTGGCGCTCGAACCGAAAATCCTCGTTGCCGACGAATCCGTTTCGGCGCTCGACGTGACGACCAAGGCGCAGGTGGTTAATCTCATGCTCGACCTGCAGCAGTCGCTGGGTCTGGCCTACCTCTTCATCAGCCATGACATGGCCGTGGTGGAGCGGATCAGCCATCGCGTGGCAGTCATGTATCTCGGCGAAATCGTCGAGATCGGGCCAACGGCCAGCGTCTTCGCCAACCCACAGCATCCTTATACGAAACGCCTGATTGCTGCCGTGCCAGTGCCTGATCCGTCCCGCCGCAACCAGCGCATCCGCGTGCCCAATGACGAAATCCGCAGCCCGATCCGCCCGGCCGATTTCCAGCCTCGGTCGCGCGCGTATCAGGAAGTCTCAGTCGGGCATCTGGTGCAGGAGTGGGACAACAGCTGGGGTCTGCAGCAAGCGTCGTGACGGGAGGTAGAGAGTCATGCAAAAGAGCCCCCCTCCCGCCCCGAAGAAAGAGCGCACGACAAGCGGCGTCCAATCGGTCGAGCGAGCCCTGAAAATCCTCGAAGTCCTCGCAGACGATGGTGAGGGCTACCGATTGACCGACATTTCGGCCGAGACCGATCTGTCGCCCTCAACCGTCCATCGCTTGCTGACCACGCTGGAGCGCCGGCAGTTCGTCCAGTTTAATTCGACGACTGGCCTCTGGCATGTCGGGCGCCAGGCCTTCAGTGTTGGATCCACCTTTGTGCGGCAGCATAATTTCGTGGCACCCGCCCTGCCCTTCCTGCGCCGACTGCGCGACCTGACGCGCGAGACAGCCAATCTGGGTGTCGTCGACGACGGGGAGGTCGTTGTCCTCGCACAGGTCGAAAGCCGCGAGATCATGCGCGCCATTACCCGCGTAGGCGGTCGCGTTCCCGTGGTCATGTCGGGCATGGGCAAGGCTATCTTGTCCACCTATGGGGAAACCGACATTCCCGTCCTGACCCCGGCCCATCGAGCCGCAAGCAGCAACAAGGCACGGGCGCCATTGCGGCAGGAACTGCTGAATATCCGCCGACAGGGTTATGCCATCGACGACGAGGATTTTTTTACCGGCATTCGCTGCGTCGCTGCGCCCGTCTATGGACCGCATGGCGAAGCCATCTGTTCGATATCGATCTCCGGACTGACCTCCCGCCTGCCCGACGTTCGGCTCGAACGCCTCGGTGAACTGCTCCGCGATACGGCCCAGGAAATGACCCTCGCCCTCGGCGGTCGCTTGCCGAGGCAGAACAAAAACTGATCCGATCCATGTCCCTATCCCATCAAACCGACCGCGATCTGTTGCTCGCACTGTTCCACACAGCGGTAACCTCAGCCATGCCGGGGCAGGCCATCCTGCCGCATTTGCCGCCGGCCCCACGCGGCAGGACCGTGGTTGTCGGAGCCGGCAAGGCCGCGGCACAGATGGCACGGGCCCTGGAAGCAAACTGGCCCGGTCCGCTGTCGGGTGTAGTGGTCACACCCTATGGGCATGGCGTGCCCTGCAACATCGTCGAAGTCCTAGAAGCCGCCCATCCCGTACCGGATGCCGCCGGCCATCTGGCCAGCCAACGCCTGCTCCATGCTGTGACGGGTCTGTCACCCGAAGATCTTGTCATCTCACTCATTTCAGGCGGCGGCTCAGCCTTGTTGCCGTCGCAAGCACCTGGCCTGACGCTACAGGACGAGCAGGCGCTCAATGTCGCACTCCTGGCATCGGGCGCACCGATTGGAGCGATGAACATCATCCGCAGCCAGGTCTCGACCATCAAGGGCGGACGATTGGCACAGCAGGCGGCACCTGCCCCTGTCGTCACGCTGATCATCTCGGATATTCCGGGCGATGACGCCTCTTTGGTCGCCTCCGGCCCCACCATTCCATTCGACGCACAGCGCCAAACCGCCCGACGGTTGATCACGGAACTCAAACTCAATCTTCCCGAGGGGCTAAAGGCTTTCCTGGATAGTGAGGACAATCTGCCCCCCGCTCCCGATGATCCGATCTTCTCGCGCAACACAAATCAGATCATTGCCTCTGCACGTCATTCCTTGGAAGCAGCGGCAAGACAGGCAAGAGCTGCGGGCATTGAGACCCTGATCCTTTCGGATGCGATCGAGGGCGATGCACGTGTCATTGGTGGCATGCATGCCGCAATCACGCGAGAACTCGCCCGACCCCAGTCCCGCATCAATCGGCCACTGCTTGTGCTGTCCGGCGGCGAAACCAGCGTCGCCCCAAGCGGAAACGGCAAGGGCGGTCGCAATTCGGAACTCCTGCTGGCGCTTGCCCAAGGTATCGAGGGTCTGACGAACATCGTCGCGCTCGCCGCCGACACCGATGGGAAGGACGGCACCAGCAGTGCCGCCGGCGGATTTGTCGACGGCACGACCATTAGGCGCCTGCGCGCTTCCGGATTGGACCCGCAGGTTCTGTTAGAGACCAGCGACACGGCATCCGGCCTGCTTCAGATCGGCGATCTCATCGAAACTGGCCCTACCGGGACCAATGTGAATGACTTCCGCGCCATACTAATCAGATAGCGAGACTTCGGCGTGACAACCCAGTCTCGCCCAAACCGCAGCCGGACAAACCAGGACAACCATCATGCTCACCATCAATCGTCTCGACATCTCCGACGCCCGCCTCCTCATTGCCGGCGCCCGTGCAAGAGCCGATCAGATCGGTGTCCCGATGTGCATCGCAGTCACAGACGAAAGTGGCAATCTCCTGGCTTTCGAACGCATGGATGGTGGCAAGGTCACCAGCATAACCATTGCCATCGACAAGGCCTTCACCGCCGCCGCAGCGCGTAAGCCCACCCATGAATATGGCGATGCCGCGCAACCCGGAAGCCCCGCCTTCGGGATTAACAGTGCCATTGCTGGGCGCCTCATGATCGTTGCCGGCGGCCTCCCAATCGTGGTTGAGAGCGCCATAGTCGGCGCAGTCGGAGTCAGTTCAGGCACACCTGCGCAGGATAAGGATGTTGCCACCGCCGCCGTTGCCTATCTGCAGTCTGCTTCGTGACATGTGGAAACGCTTCGCCAGCAGTGCACCCCTTGGTGACAAGTAGTCGCAAGTTTAAAGTGTTTCCTACGCAGGGCCCAAGCGTCCTTGAATGTGACTCTGATGTCTGGATCAATCGTTCGCTCTTTGGTTCTCCGACTCCCCATGCGAGAACAAGGATGCCGACGCTGTCGGTAACGGTACATCCAGCGCGTAGTAAATGATCGATCCATAAGCACGGGTAAGCTGTTGGCCTAGCTGGGCAGCAGATGCCGTGCCCACTGACACTGCCAGCAACACAACGGAGAACAACGATTTCATGAGTTCACTTTAGGCTGAATTGCAGGGAATACGGCAGGAGCGAAAGAAAAGACCATTACCAGTAGAGGCAATGGCGATGGGGTGCTGACGATGATGCCGATGTGACCGGCGACACCAGGTGTCGGGACCGCAACCTCGAGCAGGAGCGCTGCGGCGAGAGCGGCGGCAGGATGCAAACAACGTTAGCCATGCGATCAAAACTGGAGCGGAGAGCAAGAGTATGGCCACGCCGTTGCCCAGATCGGCCATGACAGGACGTAAGCCCGTTCATGCGGCGAAGGTCAGCATGATGACTCCACCAGCGACGAACACCACCTGAGCAGCAAGCGGCAGGAAAATGGAAAATAGGGCGGGCCAACGGACCGCATAACTACGGAAGCGGCGGTCGGCCAGCATTGGGAGAAGCAGCGCCTCACGATTGCCAAGTCGCTGCTCTGCCTGCCGAAACGCCATCTCTGGTGAGACGCCGATCCTTGACAGGTGCTCAACTATGTCAGCCCGGTGCTCGGAGAGTTCCTGGGAAGTCGTATCCTTGTCGCCGCAGATTACTGCAGCTGATCCAAGGTTGTGTCCTGCTGGCCCACGGGCACGAGGACGAAATCGAAGGGCGATCGCCAGATGACCTGCCCGTCCTCGATCCGCTCGAACGGCGCGACCAGCGTCCCTTTGACGCCAAAGACGGTGTCGGACTCGAGATAAGGGTCATTGCCCACGAAGGTGTGGGTGACGACTTTCTGGAAGCCCGGGGCCGTTACGAGGTAATGCATGTGTGCGGGCCGGAACGGATGTCGGCCGAGATGACCGAGCATCTGGCCCACCGGGCCGTCATCGGGAATGGGATAAGACACCGGCTTGATGCCCACGAAGCTGTAGCGCCCGTCGACACCGGTGACGAAAATGCCGCGATTGTTCCACTTGGGCTGGATGTCGGGCTGCTGCACGTCATAATAGCCGTCGGCATTGTCGGACCAGACGTCGATCCGCGCGCCCTCGATAGGGGTGCCGTTCAGATCAATCACGCGGCCCTCGAAGAGGCAGCTTTCGCCCTTGCCATCCAGCGAGATACAGGTGCCCATGGGTCGCTCGGGTGCGCCGGCAACGTGGAACGGGCCAAAAACGGTGTTCTCGGTTGCCCCCAGTGGACGCCGGTTGTTGATGGCGTCGACCAGCATGGAAAAGCCGAGCGTGTCGCTCAGGAGAATGAATTCCTGCCGTTCGCCCGAACACATCTGGCCAGTCCGGGTGAGAAAATCGATGCCGACTTCCCACTCATCCTGGGTGAGGCTCACTTCCTTGGCGAAGGCGTGCAGATGCTTAACAAGCGACGCCATGACGAGGGCCAGACGCGGACTGACATCGGGGCCTATGCGCTCATTGACGGCATCGACAGAACCTTCTTCGGTGAAGTAGTTGCTCATTTTCCACTCCTTACGGATGGGATTGCATCAGGGCCGAGGTTCAGCGCCTTCCCAGGCGCGCTGCAACAAGGCCCGCAGAGGCGCCGCTTCGATCGGGCGCGGGTTCCAGTATGGGTTGGACAGCGCAATCTCACAGGCGCGATCAAGGTCGGCCTCCTTGAGCCCGAGATCCTTGAGCGCTGTCGGCATGCCCAGGCTTTTAGCCAGGTGGTGCAAACCAACCGCTGCATTTTCGGCTCCGATTGCTCCGGCGATCCGGATCATGGCCTCAGGCGCTGCCGGGCTATTGTAGGCCAGAGCATGGGGCAAGACGACGGTATGCGTTTCGGCGTGGGGCAGATTGAAGCTGCCGCCCAACGTGTGGCAAAGCTTGTGATGCAAGGCCATGCCGACATTGCCCAACACCGTGCCGCAAAGCCAGGCGCCATAGAGACAATCGGCACGCGCAGCCTTGTCATCGGGATTGGCCGCGATCGCAGGCATGCCCTTGGCAAGGGCGCAAATGCCCTCTTCCGCCATCAGCGACATGACCGGGTTGCCGTCCTGGGCGTAAAGACCCTCGGCGGCGTGGGCGATGGCATTCATGCCGCTGACCAGCGACATGCTCAGCGGCAAGGTCATGGTCAGATCGGGATCATAGACCACCGAGCGTGGCAGGACGCGTACATCCTTGCCTGTCTTTTTTAGACCGTTTTCGGTGATGCCATAGATGGGTGTCATCTCCGAGCCTGCATAGGTGGTCGGAATGGCGATGATCGGGATCGGCGCTTCGAGAGCGATTGCCTTGCCCAGCCCGATGGTCGAGCCGCCGCCGATCGCGACCATGCAATCGGCGCCAAGCTCGACCGCCAGCGCCCTCGCTTTGCGGGCGCTCTCGATCGGCACATGCATTTCTGCGCCGTCATGGATGCCGGCCAGACGCGAACCAAGGAGCTTGCCCACGGCTTCTGCCTGCGCCTTTTGTGGCGGGGTACACAATACCAGCGCACGGTTGGCGCCGATGGCTTCGACTTCAGCAGCGATCGAGGCCAGCTTTCCGGAGCCGAAGACGACCCGTGAGGGGAGCGCCGAATAAACGAAATCCTTCATGGGCTAATCCCTCTTCAAACCGCTTCCGCCGCGACGGCGTAGTCGACCTGATAGCGGGCGATACGCATCTGCCCCAACTCGCCCTTCACGCGCAGGTGGGCAGGATGGGTCGCATAGGCGTCGAGAGCTTCCTGGCTTTCGAACTCGGTGTAGAGAACCACGTCGCAAGCATAGTCGACGCGACTGTGGTCGAGACCGACCTCCAGATGGAGGAGGCCGGGTACTTCCCCGCGGAGTCCCTCGAAGCGCGTGCGGACGAAATCTGCAGCCTGCTGACGGTCCTCCGTCGTGTTGCCCGCCACGTTCCACATCACGATGTGCTTGATCATTTGCTACTCCAAAGGTCGGCAGACTGGCTCGCTGATACGCTTGAACGAGCTAGAGTTTGACTTCCGCGCCGTTCTGCGACGAGGACTGGAACAGCGCTTCCAGAATGCGGTTGATTGAACACGACATCGGCACAGTCCGTGGCCGACAGGATCATCGCCGCCGGTGGCAAGGCGAGCGTGGTGGAAGTGAACGTCGGCGATCGAGACTCCGTCTTTGCTGCGGTTGAAAAGGCAGCAGCGCTCTTGGGCGGCCTGGATGTGGTCGTCAACAATGCAGGCATTGCCCCGATCACTCCGATCGAAGATATTACGCCCGAGATTTACCATCGTGCCTTCGACATCAATGTCGGCGGTGTGCTCTGGGGTATCCAGGCCGCGGTGAAGACCTTCAAGGCGCTGGGCCGTGGCGGCAAGATCATCAGCGCCGCCTCGCAGGCCGGTCATCTCGGCAATCCCGAACTGGCCGTTTACTCGGGTACCAAGTTCGCCGTTCGGGGCATCACCCAGAGCGCAGCCCGCGATCTTGCCCAGCATGGCATCACCGTCAACGCCTACGCCCCCGGCATCGTCAACACGCCGATGATGCAGAAGGTCGCTCAGGACGTCGCCGACAACGCTGGCCAGTCCTTCGAATGGGGAATGGCGCAATTCGCCAAGAACATCACCCTGAAGCGGATGTCGGAAGCCAGCGACGTCGCAGCAGTGGTGTCGTTCCTTGCTGGTCCAGACTCGAACTACATCACCGGCCAGTCGATCGTCGTCGATGGCGGCATGGTCTTCAGCTGAATCGACGACACGACACATCGCTCCACGTATGGCGCCGATCTATCTGTGGGTGGATCGGCGTTCGACCATTGTCGCCGCCATCAGTCAACTGGGACGTCACTCCGTACAAGGGCTGCGGCCATGGCGTCTATTGCTGCCACGACACGCTTCGGTAGCAATCGCCGCGAAGGATAAATCGCATGGATTGGCATGGAGTCCGTGCCGAAATCCCGCAGCAGCTGGACAAGACTTCCATCCTGCAGGTCGGAGCGCACCAAGTCGACCGGTAGGTAGGCTATTCCGCCGCCGCGCTTGGCGATGGCCCGTTGCGCTTCGTCGCTGTCGAGTTGCAAGGAGCCGGAAATCCGGGCGGCAATGTCACCGCCCGCAGCATTCAGGAAATGCCACACATCGGGTGGGTTGAAATTGCTGTTCACGATGCAACCGCCTTTTGCCAGATCCATCGGTGTCAGCGGTTCGCCATGCATGGCCACCCAGGTTGGCGACGCGCAACAGATAAGCTGATATGTGCCGATGCGCCTGCTCACCAAGGTGGAAGATGGCAGGTCGCCGATCCGGATAGCCAGGTCATAGCCTTCTGCCACAAGATCGACCCGCCGGTTTGACAGCGACATTTCCACCGACAGGCCCGGATGCGCCCGAGCGAATTCGGCGAGCAGCGGCCCCAAGGTGGTGACGCCCAACGTGGTTGGCGCAGATATACGCAAGGCACCCTTGAGCACGGCGGTGGGGCTGGCAAGCTCGTCCAGCACAGACAACTCCTCGAGGACGCGGATCGACTGCTCCAGGAATTGCGAACCGAACACCGTCAGCTTCTGCGCTCTCGTGGTTCGTTCCAACAATCGAGCACCGTAGCGGGCCTCCAGATTCTGGATGCGTCGCCCGACCATGGTTGACGAGACGCCGACCTGCCGGGCCGCTGCGGCGAAGGAGCCAAGCCTGGCGGTCGCGATAAAGGTTTCCAGTTCCGCAAGATCCTGCATTCCCAACTCCTGCGCAGCACTGAAGCAACTTATAGCTCAATACCCAACAAAAAGGCAGGGAGTTAGCTTGGTCTCTTCTAACGAGGTGGGCTCGATGCACAAGGGACTAATGCTTGCGACGGCAATATTGACCGCGCTCACAACGGTAGCGAATGCGCAGGTGGTCGTCGCCTCGAAGATGGATACCGAAGGGGGGCTGCTGGGCAACATCATCAGCCAGGTGCTCCAGTCGCACGACATCGCCGTAACCGAACAGATCCAGCTGGGCACGACCGTGGTCCTGCGTGGCGCAATGCAGAATGGCCAGATCGACATCTATCCGGAATATACCGGCAACGCGGCTTTCTTCTTCGACAAGGCGTCAGATCCGCTCTGGAACGATGCCAAGCTGGCCTACGAAGAAGCCAAGAAGCTCGACTACGACGCCAACAAGATTGTTTGGCTCCAACCGGCGCCCGCCAACAACACCTGGGCGGTGGCGATCCGCAACGACGTCGCCGAAGCCAATCACATTGTTACCTTCTCCGACTTCGGCAAATGGGTTGCGGGCGGCGGCGCGGTCAAGCTCATCGCATCGCCAGACTTCGTGAACTCGCCCGGTGCCTTGCCGAAATTCCAGGAGGTCTACGGCTTCTCGCTGACCGCGGACCAACTGGTCATCATCAATGCGGGCGACACCGCCGTGACCATCCAGGCTGCGGCCCAGCAGACCAACGGGGTCAATGCAGCCATGGTCTATGGCACCGATGGCGGCATCACTGCCTCAGGGCTCGCGGTGCTTGAAGACGACAAGGGCGTGCAGCCGGTCTACGAACCTGCTCCCCTCATCCGCAAAGCCGTCCTGCAGGAGTATCCCGAAATCGTCGATTGGCTGGCTCCTGTGTTCGCCAAGCTGGATCTGCCGACGCTGCAAGCGCTCAACGGACGGATCCAGGTCGGTGGCGAGGCCTCCCAGTCCGTGGCTATCGACTGGCTGCGCAGCAATGGGTTCATCTTATGAATCGCCTGATCTCGGCGCTTCACTCCAAGCATATCGTGAGCGGGCTCATCTGCTCGCTTGCGGCCACAATGGCGCCATCGCTGGTCCTGGCGTGCCTGAACACGAGGTAAAGTATGCCCATGTCGTCCATGCAAGCCGCGGTCATGCGAGGCCCCGGTGGGCCCGAAGTCCTCAACATCGAAAGCATACCGGTGCCGGTGCCTAGGACCGATGAGGTCCTGATCAAGGTCAAGGCCTTTGGTCTCAATCGGTCTGAACTGTTCACACGCCAAGGGCATTCGCCGGGGGTGCAGTTTCCGCGTGTCCTGGGTATCGAAGCTGTCGGGATGGTCGAGCAGGCTCCCGGTGGGGAGTTTGCCATTGGTGATACCGTCGCCACGGTGATGGGCGGCATGGGCCGGCGGTTCGACGGCGGCTATGCCGAATTCACCTGCGTGCCCGCCAACCAGGTTCGGGAGATTTCGTCGGATCTGCCTTGGGAGATCCTCGGTGCTATCCCCGAGATGTTCCAGACGGCCTGGGGTTCAGTGTTCCAGGCGCTTGACTTGCAGCCGGGTGAGCGCCTGCTCATCCGCGGAGGCTCGACGTCTGTGGGCCTTGCCGCTGCTGGGCTGGCGCGCAATCATGGCGCCTATGTCCTCAGCACGACGCGGCAGCCCAACCGGGCGTCTCTTCTGATCGAGCACGGGGCCAGCAAAACCATCGTCGATGACGGCCACCTGAGCGGCCGGATCGAACAGGTCGACAAGGTGCTCGAACTCGTTGGCACGACCACGCTGGCTGACTCGCTGGCCTGCGTACGCCCGGGCGGGATCGTCTGCATGGCCGGGATGGTGGGGGACCGCTGGTCGTTCGACAGCTTCGCGCCCATGGATGTCATTCCGAATTACGTGCGCCTGACCACCTATTCCGGCGGAGTGCCGGAGTTCATGGCCATGCCACTGGACAGCATCCTGTCGGACATCGCGTCTGGCACATTAAAAGTGCCGACAGGCCCGACCGCCCAGCTCAGCGACATCGTCGTGGCCCATCGCTGGATGGAGCAGAACCAGGCTGCCGGCAAGATCGTTGTCCTGACGCCATAGGCGAAGATTGCGGAGCAAGACCATGGACTTCAAACTGAACGGGGTATCTTTGCGGGAGGCGACCTTCAAGGGTCGCGACGCACTCGAAGTCACAATGCCAAGTTCCGCTTACCAGGATCCGCAAACGGAAGCCCTGGTCGACCGCGACTATATGGCCTGGCTCCCGACCGAGTTCAGCGATGGCATCATCAAAATGGATGTGGCGAGCGTGCTCGCCCCGGACGCACCATCATATGCCCGAGGCTTTATCGGCCTGGCCTTTCGCATTGGCGACGACAAGCGCTTTGAGACCATCTATCTCCGGCCAGTCAACAGCCAGGCGGACGATCAGCTGCGTCGAAACCGAACCGTTCAATACGCTGCCTATCCCGACTACACATTTCCACGCCTTCGCCTCGAGGAGCCGGGCAAATACGAGACCTATGTGGACATCCGCACGGACGAGTGGATCAGCATAACGCTTGAGATATCCGGCGCCCGTGCGGAGCTATTCATCAATGATGCGCCTCGACCAGTTTTGATCGTGACTGATCTCAAGCTGGGTGCGACCAGATCGGGCGGCATAGGCCTTTGGATCGAAGCCGGCACAATCGGATATTTTTCCGGATTGAATATTCGTCAGCCAGACTAGCCAGCGCCGCGCTTTACATCGGCCAGACCAGCATCAACATCGGCACCGCGATGAGCACGACGAGGATCGACAACGGCAGGCCGAGACGCCAGTAGTCGCCAAAGCGATAGCCGCCCGGTCCCATCACCAAGGTGTTGCACTGATGGCCGATCGGCGTCAGGAAATCCGAGCCGGCACCGATGGCGACGGCCATGAGAAACGCCTCAGGCTGGTAGCCCAGTCCCGTGGCGAAGGTGGCGGCAATCGGCGCCATTACCAGCACGGTTGCGGCATTGTTGAGGAAGGGCGTGACCGCCATCGCCGCCACCATGATCAGCGCCAGGGCACCATAGGGCGGCAAGACGCTGGCCGTCTCGGAAAGCCAGTGGGCGATGAGGTCGGTGGCCCCCGTCGTACGCAGGGAGTCGCTCACAGGAATAAGCGCCGCAAGCATGATCAGGATCGGCGCGTCGAGATGGCTATAGACCTCGCGCAGCGGCACGGTGCGGGTCAACACCATCAGCACGGCGGCCGCAAAGAACGCCAGCGGCACGGGAACCAGGCCCAGCGCGGTACTGCCCATTGCTAGCGCCAGGATGACCACTGGCACCAGCCCGCTGCGGACGCTGCCGAGCTTGAGATTACGCTCGACCAGCGGCAGGCAATCCCACTGCCGCAACTGGTCGGGCAACTCGTTGAGATTGCCTTGCAGCACGATGACGTCGCCGTTGCGAAACTTGATCTCTGCCAGCCGCTCGGTAAAGCGCTTGTCACGACGGCTGACGGCCAGCAGGTTGAGCCCGGTCATGTCGAAGAAGGTGAGCTCCTTGGCGCTGCGGCCGATGAGGCTCGAATGCTCCCCCACGATGGCCTCCACCACGCCGGTATCTTCCGACGCGATGGCGGCATCGCGCCGTTCCGAGAACGCCAGCTTGCCCTGCGCCACGATCTTGTCGAGCGCCTCCGGCTCACCTTCGAGCAGCAGCAGATCGCCTTCCCGCACCAGCGCGTCTGGCAGGGGAAGTCTGCGCTTGCCATTGCTGCCGACGACGCCCAGCACCATGGCCTGACCGCCACCCAGGCGCTGAACATCCGCAATCGTCCGACCCACACTGATGGAGTCGGCCGGGACATGGACTTCGGTGGTGTAATTCTTGATTTCGAGCGCCGTTTCCATGGACGCATTCTCGCGCGACCGGGCAGGCAGAAGCGTGTAGCAAAGCGCAAGAAATACCACTCCAGCCAGAGCCAGGGCGGCACCAACCGGCGTGAAGTCGAACATGGTGAACGGGATACCGGTAAGTTCCTCGCGCACGCGCGACACAATGATGTTCGGGGACGTTCCGATCTGGGTCATCAGCCCGCCAAGCAGCGAGCCGAAAGACATCGGCATCAGAAACAGCGACGGCGATACGCCCGATTTCCGCGCCATTTGGAAGGCGATCGGGATCATGATGGCCAAGGCGCCGATGTTCTTGATGAAGGCCGAGAGGATAGTCACGACCACGACCAGCAGGATCAGCTGGGCCCGCGGCCGACTTATCCTAGGCGCAAAGCGGCGCACCGCCACCTCCATGATGCCTGAGCGCGCCACGGCCGCGCTGACCACCAGGGCACTGCCGACAATGACCACAATGTCATCGGATAGGCCGGAAAACGCATCCTCTGGCGCCACAATGCCGACCGTCACCGCAGCGAGCAACGCGCCGGCGGCGACAAGGTCGTAGCGCCATTTCCCCCAGACAAAGGCAACCATCATCAGTAGGATAATGGCGAAGGCGAGAAGCTGAGGGGTGGTCATGCACAGGGCTCCAGAGTGAAGCCTCTAACGCTGCAGACGGGAAAAAGCGCAGGCGATGCTCATGGATTATTTGACAGTAATTCGCCTGGCGGGTGCAACCATATCATTGCCCCTAGCTTCGCTATCTTCAGGGCGCCAATATTCATGCGCCAAGGATTGACCGCGATGCCCGACATATCATCCATCGTAACGCCCACGCTGCCGACCAATTCGGTCGAGGCGACCAATCTGATGATCCACTATTATCGCGCGGAAATGACCCGGATGAACGCCTGGCGGGCGCGTCTCGACCTGACCAGCAACTGGGCCATCACCGTGGTGGCGGGGCTGCTGTCCGTTTCCCTCTCCAACGCCAGCGCGCATCATGGTCTAACCATCTTTGCCATGGTCATCATACTGCTAATGCTGTTCGTCGAGGCGCGCCGCTATCGCTTCTATGATGTCTATCGAATGCGCGTCCGGCAGTTCGAGCGGCACTATTTCGGTCAGTTCTTCGAGGCCGATCCGCAGGGCGGTCCCGAGCCTTGGCTCAAGATGCTGGCACAGGATCTGCGCCATCCCAAGTTTAGGATCTCCCTCACCCTGGCTCTGAGGCGTCGCCTGCGTCGCAACTACGTCTGGATGTTCCTCATCCTGCTCTGTGCCTGGGTTGTCAAGATTGCCTCGCCTGACCTGCAGGACGGTGCATACCTAGACCCGTCACGCCCGATTGCCACGATCGTCGAACACGCCGCCATCGGACCTGTTCCTGGGTGGATGGTGGTGGGCATCATTGTCGGCATCTACCTTTGCTTGGCGACCGCGTGTTTGAAGGGGAAGGACCGTGGAGGCGATGAGGTCCACGTCTAGGTAGACGGGCAAGTCCATAGCGCCTCGTAGCGGCAAATGCACCGGCAGCTTTCATGATCCAACACACCAACGCGCAATGTCAGATATGGGGTCGCGATCGGCCCAGGCAACTGAACAGTACAAGCCGGCGAGACCAATGGTTCCACCGCCCGACAAGTCAGACTTCGCCAAGATAAACGACGCCAATCTGACGACGAGCCTCATCCATCGTGTTCATGATTTCCACGCTCTGCGACAAAGGCATGAGCGCATTTTCTCGAGCGCCTGATGTTATTGTTTCTTCCAAGGCAGCGACCTGAAAGTGCATACCACGACCGGCGAAACTCGCTGGTTCGAATTCCTCCAGCAGGTTTTTCTCGCTGTCGTAGATCCGGTAGGACGTCGGCGAATACCACACGCCATCGATCTCGACATGGCCAGCCGTGCCGTTGATTTCGGCACGGTTCGCACCCGGAGCATCGCTCGCGCACAGCAACAAAGCGCTCGCTCCACCAGGATAGCGCAACATCAGAGACGTTTCCGCGTCGGCGCCGGTCTCGCGCAATCGACCACTGGCGAGGACGGACTGTGGTTTGCCCAAGATGTCGAAGGCAAAGGACAGCGGGTAGATGCCCAGATCGAGCAGAGCGCCGCCGCCCAGCTTGAGGTCGTTGAGGCGATGACCGGGGTCGTCGGGCAGGTCTTGCGTATGGGTGGCAAGAAGGCTCCGGATCTCGCCGATCCTGCCGTCCGACAGCGCCTGCCGCAGACTGATCATGTGCGGCAGGAAGCGCGTCCACATGGCTTCCATCACCACGACGCCATGCTGCGCAGAGAGCTCGGCCAGGCGTTGTGCCTCGGCGGCGTTGAGGGTGATCGGCTTCTCGATCAGGACATGCTTGCCGGTACGAATGCAGAGCTCTGCCGCGCTCAGATGGGCGGGATGTGGCGTCGCAATGTAGATGATGTCGACATCGGGATCGCCCGCCAGCGCCTCGTAGGTGCCGTGCGCACCAGCGATGCCATGGGTCGTGGCGAATTGTTTGGCGCTCTCAAGGCTTCGGGATCCCACTGCGCTGATCACATGGCCGTTTTCCAGCAGATCCTTGGTGAACATGCCTGCGATCCAGCCGGTGGCCAGAATTCCCCATTTCAGATTGCTCATTTCGTATCCTTTCGTGGTCAGCTGGTGACGAACTCAACGCGGCAGGCGTACGCCAGTCAGGCGATCGCACCGAGCGAAAGCCTCGGCCGGAGCCACTGCAACGCCAACCTGGCGCTTTCCTCGACGGTCGGCTGGTCGGCGATATCGACTTCGACGATATACCAGCCGTCGAACCTCGTCAGAGCGGCGAGCGCACCTTCGAGATCGATGCTGCCACGGCCCGGCTCGGTCCAGATGTGAGCGGCGCCTGCGTCATGATAGGTCTTGCCGTGCTGGCGCGTCTGGTCCGCGACCTCGCGACGGTAATCCTTGATGTGCACTGCGCCGATCCGATCGGCGTGCTTGTTTAGGAACGCGTTAAGATCCGCGCCGGCCCAACTGAGGTGACCGGTGTCGGGGCCAACAAGCAGCAAGTCGGAACTGATCCGGTCGAGGACAAATTCCGTTTCGGCAACGGTCTCGATCTGTGTGCCGACGTGGGCGTGAAGGCACGGAACGACGCCCTCCTTGACCATCACCTGCGCGACGCGCGTCAGGCCTTCGACAATGCGTTTCATCGTCTCGGGATTGCTGCCGACGCCCACGGCAGGCGTTGCAATCCGCTCCGCATTGGCGGCGAACAGCTCGGCAGTGAAGATGCGATCAAGGCCCAGTTCGGCGTGGTCGGCGGCCGCCTTGCGCGCCGCCTCAATGGTCTGGGGCAAGGTGTCCCCATCAGCGAAGTTGGCCTGAAAATATCCTGGCGCGGGCAGCAGGTCATGCTCGGCCAGCAAGGTGCCATAGGCGGCAGCGGTACTGCCTTGCGGCACTTCGGCGTGGATGCCGTCGTAGCCGGCGCGCTTGACGATCGACAGGATTTCACCAAGCGGCGGCGCCAACTCAGGGTGCCAGCCGTCGGCGGTGAGCGAAAAAGACAGCGGGTTATAGGCAATGCGCGTCATAATGGAGATCCTGATGATTTGGTGTGGGGCGCGTCGTGTTTTGGCCGCCGCGCCCCGAAGCGGTCTGGAGGACGACCCGACCGCTATGGGATTGGTTTCGCGTTTCAGGCCCTGCCCAGAAGCCCCAGAATGGCTTCGACGACGAAGCGATGGTCATCAAGCTCTGGAAGTCCGCTTACGGCTGCCGTACCGACCAGCGTGCCGTTCTTGAGGATCAAGGGCACGCCGCCTCCAGCGGCCGCGAACTGCTCGGGTGGTAGTCGGAAGCGTGCATTGAAGTCGTAATTTCCCTCGGCGGCCTCGAGACGAATGGCCAGTGAGCTCTTGTGGAAGCGGTGAGCGACCGCGCGCTTGCGGGCAGTCCAGTCGAGATTGTCGATCGTTGCGCCCGGCAGCAGGGTCGTGAATACCGGTGAGCGGCCGTGGCTGACCTCGATCGCGGCGGGAGCATTGGCGGCGCTGGCACGATCACGGATCGCCTTCCCGAGGGCCCACGCAAAATCATAGTCGAAACGGTCAAGCAGCAGGTGTTCCTGCTCGGCTACGAGGCTTTCCGAAGTGTAGGTCATGGTGCAATGATCTCAAGTAACGGCATAAATGGGATAAGCGACATAGGCGAAGCGCGTGCCGTCCGGCGACCAGCTGTTGACGTTGATCGTGCCCTGGCCGCCGAACAGGCGGGCGACGGTGATGGCTTCCAACCAGCGTCCGTCTTCGACCAGCTTGAGCTCGACCCATAGGTCGGGTGGATGGCCGCGTGTGCCGGGCGGGTAGGCAAGGTAGACGGCCTTGCCGCCGGCGGGAGCCAGATGCGGAAACCAGTCGACGGTATCGGAATCCGTCAGGCGTTCGGCATCCGATCCGTCAGGCCGCATGCGCGCGATCTGCGCGTGGCCGGAAAAGGTTTCGGTGTTGAAGTAGAGCCATGCACCATCCGGACTATATTCCGGACCATCCGCAGGCGCGCCGCCGGAGGTAATCTTGCGGAAGTTTCGACCATCGGAATCGAGTGTGCAGATCTCCGCAGACTGGAAGGTCAGCTTGCCGTCGATGTTGGTCGCTTCGACACCGACGAAGGCCAGCTGGCTACCATCGGGCGAAACACCATGCAGGAAGTGCAGCATGTCCGCCGGGCCTTCCTTGCCAGAAACCTGAACGGCTTCGCCGCCGGCAAGAGGTGCGCGATAAAGCTGCCAATCGTCATAGGTCGATACGAAGATATGCTTGCCGTTGGGATCAAGAACATGATCGTTGTTCATCCGCGGCAAGCCGGTGATGACGATGGGCTCAAGGTCTGGAGCGTCTACTGACAATTTCCAAAGTGTGCCATTGCCGTTCAGGATCAAGGCATCGCCTGCGAGCATCCAGTTCGGCGCTTCGAGCAGCATGTCACCCGTTTCGAGTAGCAACCGGTTTTCACCGGTTGCCGTGTCATAGACCCAGACCTGGCTCGTCTGGCCCTTTGCCAGTGTTCGAAGTGGTACAGTCATTTGAGAATGCGCCCCCGCGTCTGGACAAGGCTCTGGTCCAACGCGTGCATGACATCAACCGTCAGTGCATGGGGAACCAGATCGCTCTGCTTGCGGCCTTCATGCAGGCATTTTGCGGCTTCCTCGATTTCCCAGCGGTAACGCTGCTCGCTCGCCGGCTCGACAATCTCCTCACGGTCCGCACCGCGCGAACTGAAAAAGGCCCGGCCGGGATTGAAGAGGTTGTCGGTGACCGAAAGCCAGCCGTCGTCACCGATGAGGCGGAAGGTCGAAATGTCGGCGCCGTCAACACCGAGCACGAAGCCGCCCGACATGGTCGCATAACCGTCGTCATTGCTCATGTGGATCGCCACGGCGCTATCGACGCTGCGGTCGGTCAATCGGCCCGATGCAGTGACCTTGGCGTCCTTGAGCAGATTGGGAGCCAGACCCGCCAGGATGTTCATCGGATAGACCATGCATTCCAGCGTAAAGCTGCCGCCCAGATCGGGATCTGTGACGCGGGAGCTTTTAGACCCGCCCATTGGTCCGATCGAGGCGGCGAAGGCCCGGGGCGTACCGATGTCGCCGGCCTCGATCCTGGCGACCAGCTTGCGGAACAACGGATTGCACAAGGTCCACATGGCATCCATGACGAAGAGGCCACGGTCATTTGCCAGAGCGATGATGTCGGCTACCTGTTCGGCATTCATGGCGAAAGGCTTTTCGACCATCACCGGCTTGCCACCCTCGAGCATGAGACGGGCATGCTGGTGGTGGTGGCTATGCGGGGTCGCGATATAGACGATGTCGATATCGGGGTCGGCAGCCAGTGCGGCATAGTCGCCATAGGCTTTCGCAATGCCGTATTTGTCAGCGAAATCCTTCGCGCGACCGAGGTCGCGCGAAGCTACAGCGTGGCAGACAGAGCCTGGCGTGCGGGCCATGTCCTCGGCGAAGAGGCTGGCAATCCAGCCTGGTCCGAGGATGCCCCAGCGGATGTCGGGGGTCCCTGCCATGATCAGAGTTCCTTGATGCGGATATTCCGCCAGCGGCACGCCGCATTGCGACCCCAGCGGCCCTCGCCAAGACCCTTGTGGTCATTGTCGTGCACCTCGAAGGCGATGTGACCCTTGGGACCCAGGAATTCGGCGACATCGTCGGCATTGTAGTTGGGATATTGCATGGTCGCGAAATCGATCGAGGCGATCAGCAGGTCATTGATCCAGACCGAGGCCTTAGGCTTGGCGCCGACGAACAGGATGCGGAAGGCGTTCCAGTCGTTGAACTTCCAGGTGGCGAGGAATTCCTTGGCGCTGCAATATTCGGTGAGGAGATCCTTCTTGGCCTGGGTGAACTTCTCGATCGAGGTGGCCGGATCATCTTCCTTGAGGCCGATCGGAGTGCCGTTGGCATCCGTCTTGACGTCGAGGGCAAAGGGGACGGCGTGAAAGCCGCTGATGCCATTGCCGTAGAAACCGCCGATCGAACCGGACTTGCGGTGGTCGAGCAGGACCTGGAAGCCATGGAAGGTATCGCGCGCCTTGCGCAGCATGATGCCCGTGTCGGCCGGCCAGTCTGGATTGGCGTCGAAGCGCAGTTCGAAATCGCCGTATTTCTTTTCGGTCAGGATGTAGCCGCCCCAGCCGCTGCCGGGCGTATCCTGACGGCCGACGATGGCGCCGTCCTCGACGGTCCACACGGCGGGGTGCTGGGCAGCCAGCTCGTTGTAATTGGCCGGAAAGGCACCGGGATGGGCCTCCATGATGGTCGGGCCACCGGGGTAAAGCTCGCCATAGGTGCGCGGCGTGGTGAACCAGCCGTCGAGAGTCTTGCCGTCAAAAAGCGAAACGAAGCCATTCTCATCAGCGTGAGTCATTGCAGTATCCTGTGTTGAGGCGTTGAAGTCTGAATGTTAGAGGCGCTGCCCGGAGGCAGCGTCGAAAAGCGAGATCAGCGTCGGATCGAGCTCGAACTCTACCGTTGGCGCATCGTCGAGCCCCTGCAGGGTATCGACGCGAATGGAAAGGGGACTGTCACCGAGGCGTCCCCAAAGCAGCGTCTCCGCCCCCATGGGCTCGACTGACGCGATGGGTGTGGTGGCCTTGAACGGTGACTTACCGGTCAGGCGCGTTCCCACATGCTCGGGCCGAATGCCAAGCACTGTCTTGGTGCCTGTGACGGCTGCGGCTGAAAATTCATAACCGGTCAGCGGCAGCTCGAAGCCTTTGCCGACAAACTTGGCATCGCTTCCGCTGACCTGGACTTCGCCGTCATAGAAATTCATGCCCGGCGAGCCGATGAACCCGGCAACGAACCGGTTCTGAGGGTGACGGTAGATTTCCTTCGGCGTACCGAACTGACGGATCTTGCCGCCTTCCATGACGGCGATGCGGTCGGCCAGGGTCAGAGCCTCGATCTGGTCGTGCGTGACGAAGATCATCGTGGCACCGAGCTGCTTGTGGAGGCGCTTGAGCTCGGCGCGCAACTCGGTGCGCAGCTTGGCATCGAGGTTGGACAGAGGCTCGTCGAACAGCAGGACGCTGGCCTGCCGCACAAGAGCGCGGCCGATGGCGACGCGCTGGCGCTGACCGCCGGAAAGCTGGCGCGGCTTGCGGTCAAGCAGATGAGTGAGCTGGAGCACTTCGGCGGCTTCGGCCACCCGCTTTTCGATAGTCGCCTTGTCGCCGCCAGTCATGCGCAAGCCAAAGGACATGTTTCCGCGCACCGTCATCTGCGGATAGAGCGCGTAGGACTGGAACACCATGCCGATGTCGCGGTCCTTGGGCTCGTGCCAGGTGACATTTTCATCCCCGATCCAGATTTGCCCGCCGCTTGCATCGCGCAGGCCGGCGATGACACTGAGCAGGGTAGACTTGCCGCAGCCGGAAGCCCCAAGCAGGACGATGAACTCGCCCGGCTCGATCTCAATGTTGAGGTTTTTGATGACGTGAACGCTGCCATAGGAGACGTCGAGGTTGCGGACAGAGACGCCTTTGGTGCGACCACCATTGATCGTTTTGGACATGATCTAACCCTTCAATGCGCCGTCCGAGATGCCGCGGACAAACCAGCGACCGGACACGAAATAGACGAGGAGCGGGACGGCGGCCGACAGCATGGTGGCCGCCATGTTCACGTTGTATTCCTTCTCGCCGTACTGGCTGGTCACGATGGAGCTGAGAAGGACGGTCATGGGCTGGTTGTCGCGGCCGGCGAAGATCAGGCCGAACAGGTAGTCGTTCCAGGCGCCGGTGAACTGCAGGATCACGCCCACGATGACGATCGGCGTAGAGATCGGCACCATCACGAGGAAGAAGATCGACCAGAAACCGCCGCCATCGATGCGGGCCGCGCTGAACATTTCCTCGGGCACGGCCGCATAGAAGTTGCGGAACAGCAGGGTCATGATCGGCAACGTGAAGCCGGTATGGATCAGGATGATGCCCTGCAGGGTGCCGAATGTGCCCGTGGCGGTCATCATGCGAACCAGCGGGAAGATGAAGACCTGAAGCGGCACGAAGGTGCTGACGAGCAAAAGGGTGAAGACTAGGTTGGCACCCTTGAAGCGCCAGAAGGAGAGCGCATAGCCGTTGATGGCACCCAGGATCAGCGGGAAGAGCGTGCCCGGAATGGCGATCTTGAACGAGTTGATCAGGCCCGGCTGCATGCCTTCGCAAATGCGTCCGGTACAGGCGCCCGACCAGGCCTTGATCCAGGGATCAAAGGTCCAGGCCTGCGGCAGCGCGAAGATGTTGCCGGTCCGAATTTCAGCCATAGGCTTGAGTGACGTGACGATCATCACATAGACCGGCAGCAGGAAGAACAGTGCCGAGATGACGAGGAAAACGTAGAGCGCGATCCTCGATTTCGACAGGCGGGCGGGCTTGCGACCCTCGGGGATGATTGTGGTGGCGGTCATCAGTGTGATCCTTCGACAGCGCGCTTGCGGCGCATCATGACGATCAGGAAGGGCAGGCCGACCAACAGGCAGATCGCCAGGAGCATGACCGTAGCCGCAGCGGTCGCCTGGCCGAGGTTGTTGCGGACGAACAGCATGTCCATGACGTATTTGGCCGGGACTTCCGTTGCCGTTCCGGGGCCGCCGCCGGTCATCACGACGACGAGGTCGTAAATCTTGATCGCGGTCAGCGAGAGCAGGACGGCGGCTGTCGCGATCATCGGCTTGATCATGGCCGGGATGACATGGACATAAACTTTCCAGCGCGCGACGCCGTCGATGCGGGTGGCGTTCCAGATGTCGCTGTCGATACCGCGCAAGCCGGCCAGCATGATCACCATGCCCAGCCCTGTTGCCTGCCAGATACCGGCGCCGACCAGGGCATAGATGGCGGTATCCTGGCGGGTCAGGAAATCGAAGCGAAAACCGAACCAGCCCCAGCTGCGCACGGCAGCCTGCACGCCGTAGGTGGGATCGAGGACCCACTGCCAGACAATGCCGGTAACCACGAAACTCAATGATGCCGACATCAGGAAGATGGTTCGGAAGCCATCCTCGAAGCGGATGTTCTGGTCGAGCATGACGGCGAGCAGGTAGCCCAGGACCAGGCAACCGCCGATGAAGAGCAGCCCAAAGACGGCGACGTTGTAGACCGAGGTCAGCCAGAGGTCAGCCGCGAAGAGGCGGGCATACTGGTCGAAACCGACGAAGTCGTTTGAAGGCAGCAGCTTGGAGCCAGTGAAGGACGTCCACAAGGTCCAGGCAAGGCCGAAGCAGAGGACAGCCACGACAAAGAAGATCGTAGGTGACATCGCCACGACGGCGGGCAGTTTTCGAAAGCGGATGGGTGGAGCCATGACATGATCCATCGAGGCTCGACTTGTACAAGTCGGGCTGAGAGTGGAGGGTCGGCGGGCCGGGAGGAGCCCGCCGACACGAACTAGATGGAGGGACTAGTCCGTAGACTGGAATGTGCCGAGAAAGGCGGCCACGAGGCTATCTGGTGTGGCCGCTTCGTCGCTCCAGAACTCGCCGACGGCGCCCTCAAGGCCTGCCCGGCGATCGGGAGACATGCTGTAGGTGAGGCCCGGAAGGCGTTTGGCCGGGTCCTGCAGCACGGCCATGGCCTTTTGCGTGCAGGCATCCATCTGGCTCACATCAGTGTCGAGCGTCGCTGGCATTGAGCCCTTCGCGATGTTGAAGGCCACCTGCGTTTCAGGCTCGAGCATGGTCTGGGCAAGCAGAAGCTGGCCAGCTCGTTCAGCATCGTCCTTTGGGAACAGGAACATGTCGCCAGTCAGGATGATGGCGTCGTTCTGAGGGCCGAGCATGCAGCCATATTCGACATCGGCGGTCTGGCCGGCGGCGGTGAACTCACCCTTGGCCCAGTCGCCCATCACCATCATGGCTGCCTGGCCGGTTGCCACCATGTTAACGGCGACATTCCACTGACGGCCAGGGCTACCCTCGTCGTCATAGTCTGCCAAACGCTTGAAGATCGCAGCCGCCTCTTTGAAGCCATCCGAGTTGATGGACGCTTCGTAGTCATCCCGCATCAAACCGAGATAGGCGTCAGGGGCCACGCCGGCGAGCACCTTGTAGAACAGGATGCGGAGCTGCCAGGGCTGGCCACCGACGGCGAGCGGGATGATGCCGGCTTCCTTGATCTTGTCCATGTCGGCGAAGAGTTCGTCATAGGACTGCGGTTCTTCGATGCCCAAGTCGGCGAAGACCTTCTTGTTGTACCAGAGCCAGACTTCAGACTGGGCATTGATCGGCGCGGCATAGACATGTCCGTCACGGGTGATCGAGTCCCAAACGAAGTCGGCGAGCTTGTCCTGCCAGTTATTGTCGGCAGCAACCTGGTCGATGTCTGCCATCAGGCCGGCGGCCAACAGTTCATCGAGGTCGGTGGATTGCATCTTGGCCGCACCCATCGGGTCGCCGGCGACAATGCGGGAGATTGCGGGGGCATTCGTGTCGCCCGGGACGGCGAAGTCGATCCAGGTGCCGCCCTTGGCTTCGAATGCCGAAGCAATGGCATTGAGCGCGGCGGATTCACCACCGGACACCCAGTTTGAATAGACCTCGACGCTGAGGTCCTGATCCTGGGCATAGGCTGACGTGGACAAAAGCAGAGCAGTCAGTCCGCACGATGCGGACTTGGTCAAAGCATGCATTCCCTTTTCCTCCTCAAGGAATGGAAGTCGCAACCAACTCGATTGCTGTGAGGCCCTCCCCTTCCACTCGAGTCCCGATCCTCTTCGGGACATCGCCAGGCAACTGAGTGTGGTAAGGTTGCGCCTCTTATGTGTAGTATCGCTACTACATGTCCTTTGCAAGAGCCTGATTGTGATTTATTGAGCGATGGAGGGTCTGCTTCGGCGGACAGGGAGACCAGATGACTCGACATCGGAAAACCACGCTGGCCGATATCGCCGCCAAGACCGGCTATGGAACCAACACGGTTTCTTTGGCCCTGCGCGGAAGCACGCGCATATCTCAGGACGCGCGCGACAAAATCGCGAAGGCAGCCGCCGAACTCGATTATGTGCCGAACAATTCTGCAAAATCGCTCGTCACCAAGAAGAGCAACACTGTCGGAATGTTGGTCGAATATCTGACGAACCCGCAACCTACAGCGGTGGCCACGGCTCTTGAAAGAGAGATGGCTGACCGTGGCTATGGAGTCTTGTTTGCGACAAGCAGCACTCCGGAGCAGGAAACTGCCGCCATCGAGATGTTCCGTCGCAATGGTGTCGATGGTCTCCTCATCTATCCGGTAGACCACACCAACCTGGAGCATCTCCGTCGACTTCGATCCCGGAACTTCCCGATTGTAATGCTGGTGGGTATGCGTGACACCGGCCTCGATGCTGTCGGCGTGGATGAATTCCAGGCGTCATACGACGCGACAACCCACCTAATAGCGCTCGGACATACCAAGATCGGCGCACTTGGGCCGCTGGCGGACAAGCCGTTGAAAATCGAAGGGTTCAGGCATGCCCATCGCGTGCATGGCCTCCCGCTTGACGACAATCAGATTTGTGAACCCGTCGGATTCAGCATGGCCGCTGGCTATCAGGCCATGGAGCGGCTGAGCCAGCGAAATCTTGGCCTGACGGCACTCTTCGCCAGCGGCGACATGTATGCCTTGGGGGCGATGCATTGGGCCAAGGTCAATGGCGTTGATGTGCCGGAGCAACTCTCTATCGTCGGGTATGACAATATCGAGTTTGGGGAGTTCTCACATACATCCCTGACAAGCGTGCGAAACGATGGGCCCACTCTCGCAAAGGCGGCTGTCGAGCGGCTTATGCAACTGATCGATTCAGATTCGAAGCTACCGGCACCGACCTTGAACCTACTACCTGGCGAACTTGTCATAAGAGAAAGTTCAGCTCGACCCGGAGGACGGTCCTGGGTCGATGGAGAAGCGAGCTATGGCGTAAAACTTGCTGAAGCAGGCAAATAGCACCTCGGCCCGGCATTATCAACAGCGGCACTCATCGCGTGCTGAAACTTCGCTTGTTCGCCCAAAGCCTGTGTGGAGACGTCCGCTTCCAGGGAACCACTGATCGAGCCCGAATGTCTCAATTGGGGTCGAGAGCAGCCCTTTTGAAAAGCCACTTCGTTTCTCCTTGGGCCATTTCGGCCAGAGGAGAATATTCATGGGTATTTCTCAGTATGACCCTGCGGCAGCAGGACGGTCGGCCTGGAACGCAGGCAAACAAGTTTGGTGCAAAGCGGGCGCTGAAAGTCAGGCAGATCTGGTCGATCCGCTTCGTCCTTGATCGCGAGGGGCGAATGAAGGATCGGGCCCTATTCGATCTGGCAATCGACAGCAAACTCCGCGGCTGTGATCTCGTGAAGATCAAGATTGGCACTCTCGTCGCGGGCCCCACCATTCGTACCAGGTCAATGGTGATCCAGCAGAAGACCGGCCGTCCTGTCCAGTTCGAGATCACCGCTGATACCCGGACCAGTCTATTGGCCTGGCTTGAGCGCCGAGGTGGCAGCGTGGAAGACTTTGCGTTCCCCAGCCGGGCCAATCCGGTTGAACATCTGAGCACACGTCAGTATGCACGGCTCGTTGACGAGTGGGTAGTCGCCATTGGTCTGCGACCAGAAGAGTACGGCACCCACTCGCTTCGCCGGACGAAAGCTTCCCTCATCTACAAGGCGACCGGCAACTTGAGGGCAGTCCAGATACTGCTCGGACACAGCAAGATCGAGAACACCGTTCGGTATCTAGGCGTCGATGTCGATGACGCATTATCCTTGTCGGAAGCGACCGAAATCTAAGGGTTGGCCTCGCCGGCGGTCCAGACGTTGTCGGCGAAGCGCCCCATTGCCGCCGTTGGGCTCGTAGGGGCGATCCTAGAAGTTGTCGGCGAAGCGCCCCGTTACGGCCGTTCAACGTGCCTTTACGATTCCCTAAAAGCTGACGCTCCGTTCAGGTCAAGCACCGTCAATAATGGGGTGGAAATCGGATAACTACCGTGCGTGTCCCGTCGGGTTCGATTGTAGTTGACGAGCTGTCCTCGTTTCGCCCGAAGGTCGGCAACGACGCCAGACCTCCGCAAACACAGCCACGCACCCGGAGCCTGCAACGGCCAAGACCCACAGCGATGGTTTCGGGCCAAGTGTGCCCAGCGCGATTGAAAGAGCAAATGGGGCCAACGCCGAAAGCCCCAGGCGCCCCATACCGATCCAGCCCAGTCGCTTTCCGAAGTTCGTCCTCCCGAAGATTGCCAATGGCAACGTGCCGGACACGATACTGAACAGCCCACTGCCCAGGCCGAAGACGACCGCGAAAGCGACAGCCCCGGACGTCGAGGGGGCCGAAAGTGCCAGGGTGCCGAGTGCTAGCGGCATGGTAACTGCCGAAAGCACAGCAAGCACCGTCGCGGGCAGGTCCCTGCCAAAGGTCATGTTGATGAGGCGACTGGCCACCTGCGCCGGTCCGAGCAGGGAAGCTACCCAGACCCCGGCTGTCCCGAGCCCGAGCAGGCCGAGCATAGGTACCATATGGAAGAGCGTCGCCGCGGATACGAACCCGGCCAGCGAAAAACCCAGTACGATCAGAATGAAAACGAGATTGCTGTCGCGGACAGTCATCGGGGTCGCTGCCGCAACCTGTTCAGCGGGACGGGCGGCAGCGACGCGGGCGAAACGGGAGAGCCAAAGGTGGAGAGGCAGGCAAACGGCCAGGTTCAATGCGGCGAAAAGGAAGTATACTTGGTGCCATTCCATGGACTGAAGCAGCCAGCTGGTTAGCGGCCAGAAGATAGTGGAGGCGAATCCGGCAATGAGGGTCAAGTAGGTAATGCTGCGTTGCGCCCGGCTGCCCGTCGCCTGCGCCAGAAAGGCGAAGGCCGTGGCGTAGAGCACGAAGGCAGAAGCGAGCTCTACAAGAATCATGCCGACCAGGAACATGGCCGTGTCGTTTGCAAGGCCGCACATCGCCAGTGCGGCTGCGGCGCCGACCGAGCCGAGCGACATGACTTTGCTCGCCCCGACGCGGTCGGCCAGACCGCCGGCCCAAGGCGAAACGAGACCACCTGCCAGCAACGCCAGCGAGATGCATCCGTATATCCATTCCACCGGCACGCTGAACTCGGCAGCGATATTCGGCGCCAGAATACTGAAGCTGTAATAGAGGGTGCCGTATCCGACGATCTGTGTAATGCCGAGCGCCCAGATGGCAGCTGCGTTGGAATGAGTAGTGGCCATGCTGCCGTTTAGATCGACTTCAGGCCGACCCGCTCCTCGAGTTTCGCCGCTGCTTCCTTGCGCTCGCTGTATCGAGACGTCAGATACCCGGAAACGCCGCGGTTGATCAGAGTGAATTTCACCAGTTCCTCCATCACGTCTACGACCCGATCATAAAAGCTGGATGACTTCATCCGCCCGTCCGGCTCGAATTCCTGAAAGGCTTTGGCGACGCTCGACTGGTTCGGGATCGTGACCATCCGCATCCAACGACCCAGGATGCGCATCTGGTTGACGGCGTTGAAGGACTGGCTTCCACCGGAAACTTGCATCACCGCCAAGGTCCTGCCCTGGGTCGGCCTGATGGCGCCACCAGGCAAAGGTATCCAGTCGATCTGGGCCTTCAGGACCGAGCTCATGGCACCATGGCGCTCGGGGCTGGTCCACACTTGGCCCTCGGACCACAGCATGGCCTCGCGCAGTTCCCGCACCTTCGGATGGTCCTCAGGCGCATCGCCGGGCAACGGCAGGCCATTGGGATGGAAGATGCGGACTTCGGCGCCGAATGCCTCAAGCAGGCGCTGCCCCTCCAAGGTCAGCAGCCGGGAATAGGATCGCTCGCGCAGAGAGCCATAGAGCATCAGGATGCGGGGCTTGTGCTGCAGGGCGGGTGCGACGAGCTGGGCGAAATCGGGAACCGTGAAGGCGGCCGGCACGATATTGGGCAGATCAGGCAATACGCTTCCCTTCGGCGTCGATGATGACTTCACCGTCCTCCTTCGCGAAGGGACCGATATCGGGGTTCTCGAGGATTTCGAGCACGGCTTCGGATGGCCGGCAGAGGCGCGTGCCCAGCGGGGTCACCACGAAGGGGCGGTTGAGCAGGATCGGATGGGCCGCAATGGCGTCCAGCAGCGCGTCATCCGACTTCATCGGATCACCCAGCCCCAGCTCTTCGTAGGGCGTGCCTTTCTGCCGGAGCGCGTCGCGCAAGGTCGAACCGGCATCGGCGACGAGCTTGAGCACCGTCGCCCTGGCGGGTGGGGTCCTGAGATACTCAATGATCGTCGGCTCGATGCCTGACTGCCGGATCATGGCCAGCGTGTTGCGCGAGGTTCCGCAATCGGGATTGTGGTAGATGGTGACGCTCATTGGTCAGCCCTTGCTTCGGTGTTGCGGCGCACGGCGGCGCCATTTTCGTACCAGCCCCTGGTGCGATTGACGATCCAGACCACCGACAGCATCACCGGCACTTCCACCAGCACGCCGACGACGGTCGCCAGCGCCGCGCCCGAATTGAAGCCGAACAGGGCGATGGCGGCGGCCACGGCGAGCTCGAAGAAGTTCGAGGCGCCGATCAGGGCGGAGGGACCCGCCACGCAATGCTGCTCCCCGGTAGCGCGATTGAGCAGATAGGCCAGCCCCGAATTGAGATAGACTTGGATCAGGATCGGTACAGCCAGCAGCAGGATGATCGTGGGCTGGGCGACGATCTGCTCGCCCTGGAAGCCGAACAGCATGACCAGGGTCAGCAGCAGGGCCGCAATCGAGATCGGCTGCAGCACGGCCAGCACGCGGTTCATGGCGTCGATGCCGCCATTGGCCAGCAGCCAGCGGCGATAGAGCTGCGCGGCGATAACCGGCACGACGATATAGAGCCCCACCGACAGCAGCAGCGTATCCCAGGGGACGGTGATGGCCGACAGGCCCAGCAATAGGCCGACGATGGGCGCGAAGGCGACGATCATCACCGCATCGTTCAGCGCCACCTGGCTGAGGGTGAAATGGGGTTCGCCCCTCACCAGGTTGGACCAGACGAAAACCATTGCGGTGCAGGGGGCCGCCGCCAGGATGATGAGACCGGCGATATAGCTGTCGATCTGGACTTCCGGCAGCAGAGGGCGGAACAGCCAGCCGATGAAGAGCCAGGCCAGCAGCGCCATCGAGAACGGCTTGATGGCCCAGTTGATGAAGAGGGTCACGCCGATGCCGCGCCAATAGGCACCGACCTGGCGGAGGCTCATGAAGTCGATGCGCACCAGCATGGGCACGATCATCAACCAGATCAGCACTGCCATAGGGATGTTGACCTGGGCATATTCCAGTGCGCCGAGCCCCTGGAACAGGTCCGGCAGGAAGTGCCCGGCAGCAATGCCGACCACGATGCAGATGGCGACCCACACGGTCAGGTAGCGCTCGAAAATGGACATGGGGATCAGGCTTTTCTCTGCAGCATGCCGGAGAGGCCGGCGGCATCCGCTACGGTATTGAAGATGGTGCCGTATTTGCGGACATTGGTGTGGAGCAGTTCGAGCCGCTGGTCGCTCTCGTCTGTGTCGACGGTGATAACGTAATCGACCGAGATGATCCTGGGCGGCGCATCCTGGCGGGCCGCTTTGAGCCTGACCTCGACGCTGCGGAGGCCGAATTTCAGCATCGGGGTGACCCGCTCGATGCTCTTGAGCATGCAGGCGGCGATGGAGGCAAGGAACAGCTCAGCCGGATTGAACGCGTCGCTGCGGCCGGTCAGTTCGGTATCGATCACCAGTTCTGCGTCTTTGCAGGTCGCGAGGCTGCCATGCTCGTCGATCCGTCGGGCGTGAACCTCATATTCGAGCATCATGCGGCCCCTTCGCTGGCGGTCGTGCTGCCGTCCATGGCACCGATGCTCACAAGCCTCGAGTTCAGCGCCATTCGGTCGATGCTGGCCAATGGCAGATTGGTGAAGGCGCCAATGCGGTTGCGTAGATAGCGCAGTGCATCGTCAAACGCGGCCCGCTGCTTGAACTCCGGGCCATGCACGGCTGCAGGATCCTCGATGCCCCAATGCGCGCTCATCGGTTGGCCCGGCCACACCGGGCAGGTCTCGCCGGCGGCGTTGTCACAAACAGTAAAGATGAAATCCATTTTCGGCGCGCCCGGCACGGCGAACTCATCCCAGGCCTTCGAGCGCAGTCCCGCGGTCAGGATACCGACTTTCGCCAAGGTTTCCAGCGTCATCGGATGCACAGCACCCCTGGGGGTCGAGCCTGCCGAATAGGCTTTGAACCGGCCCTGACCGACATGGTTGAGGATGGCTTCGCCCAGAATTGAACGGGCGGCGTTGCCGGTGCAGAGAAACAGGACGTTGTAGACGCGATCTTCAGCAGGCACAGTCGGTCTCCTCATTGGCTGGGATGCACTGAGCCGCAACGGCCGCAGCGGGAGCGCAGATCTCCGGGTGGCCGGAGCAGCAGTCGCGCATCAGGAACTCCACCAGGGCGCCGAGGCCCTCGAAGTTCGCGGTGTAGATGATGGAGCGGGATTCGCGGCGCGACGTGATTAGGCCGGCACGCTCTAGGTGAGCGAGGTGGAAGGAAGCCCCGGACGACGAGGCAGCCACCGCCTCACCGACTGCGCCGGCGGACAACCCCTCCGGTCCGGCCTGTACCAGGACACGCACCATGCGAAGCCTGGTTTCCTGGCTCAGGGCGCCGAATGCATCTAGGGCTTGCGGTTCTTCCAATTTCATCTCAATATCTCAAGGATCATTGAAACGATGGATACCGCAATATGAACGCCCACGCAAGCATTCCCTGTAGGGAAGTCGAGTCGACCCTTGCCGCTGTGCTCGCCCGGCTGGACGGCCACGACGATAAGCCCTTGTTGATCGAGTACGACGGCCGGACCGTGCAGGCCGGCTACCACGTCACCGAGGTGAAAGCCGGATCGTTCGTGACCCTTGACTGCGGCGGCAACCCGGATGCGTGGCAGGAAACCGTGCTGCAGGTTGAGGACATTCCCGCCAGCGGCGATCGACCTATGATGACGGCCGGCAAGTTCTGCTCCATCCTGGCGCAGGTCGATGGGAAGGTTCGCCTGGACCACGATGCCCGGCTCACCATCGAGATCGGCCAACCTGGCGAAGCCATGAAGGTCTTCGATATTGCCGACTTGGCCATCCACGACCATGCAGCAACGCTGACGCTGGGTGTTCGCGCCGCCATCTGCAAGCCCAGACATCGCGCACGGCAGGCCGGGGCGACGTCGTGCTGCTCACCACCGGCAAAGGCTGCCGGCTGTTGCTAATGTTGGTCAGCGCAGGTTCTAGAAAATTACAAACTCTTCCCGGACGGCGGAAATGGGGTGGTTGAACGAACCCGCTGTCGCGGGAGGGTGGGCGCGGTGAGATGGCGGCCAGGCTAGTGAAGTCATCGCCCGATTGAGGATTCTCTGGTTCGGGCGTTCCCTTTTGGCTCCTTCAATCCAGGAGCCAACGATGACCACGATCCTTCCCAACACCTCTGTCAGTCCGCTGCGCCAGAAGCTGATCGACGACATGACCATGCGCCACTTCTCGGTGGCGACCCAGCGCAATTACATCCGCGATGTGGGGCGTTTCGCGAGTTTTCTCCGGCGATCACCGGACACGGCAACCACCGAAGATGTGCGCCAGTTCCAGCTTGCTCAGAGCGAGGCCGGCGTTCCGGTGCCCACCATGAACACCGTGGTCTCGGCGCTGCGTTTCTTCTTCGCCAATACGCTCGATCGGCCTGATCTGGCCCGCAAGCTGGTGCGGGTGAGCCATCCGCGTAACCTGCCGGTGGTGTTGAGCCGCGACGAGGTGGCCCGTCTGCTCAACGCCACCACCAGCCTCAAGCATCAGGCGGCGCTCTCGGTCGCCTATGGCGCAGGATTGCGCGTCGGCGAGGTCGCCATGCTCAAGGTGCGCGATATCGACAGCGAACGCATGTTGATCCGGGTCGAGCGCGGCAAAGGCGGGCGATACCGCAATGCCATGCTCTCACCCGACCTGCTCACCTTGCTGCGCCAGTGGTGGCATGATGGCCATTGCCAAGGGGTACTGCATCGTGATGGCTGGCTGTTTCCGGGCCAGTACGCCCTCAAGCCGATCAGCACCAGGCAGCTCTATCGTGTCGTGGTTGAGGCAGCCCACGCAGCCGAGATTACCAGGCGCGTCGGTCCACACACATTGCGGCACAGCTTCGCCACCCATCTCCTGGAGGATGGCGTCGATGTCCGGGTCATCCAGGTGCTGCTCGGCCACGCCAAACTTGAGACGACGGCGCTCTACACCAGGGTGGCAACACGCACGGTGCGCGCCGTCATCAGTCCGCTCGACAAGCTGGGCATCGTTGTTCCGAAGGAGGAACCACCCGACGCCTGAGCGGTGCGCGCCGCCATCGAGGTCGCCGATATCTTCCGTGCAGCCGGGCCAGCCTATCGCGCGGCCCATGCTGGGCATCTGAGCCTGGACCAGCTCAAGGTCATGTCAGCGATCGAGACCTGCCGCACCGCCGCGCTGGGCGGTCACGTCGAGGCCTGTACCGACTGCGGGCATCAGCGCATCGCCTATAACTCTTGCCGCAACCGGCATTGTCCCCGGTGCCAGGGCGCCGCCGCACGTACCTGGCTGGAGCAGCGCGAAGCCGACCTGCTGCCGGTGGGCTATTTCCACGTCGTGTTCACGCTGCCGGCCGAGGTCGCCGATATCGCCTTCCACAACAAGGCTCAGGTCTATGACCTGCTGTTCAAGGCGGCATCGCAGACCATGCTGACGATCGCCGTCGATCCAAAACACCTTGGCGCCCGCATCGGCATTACTGCCGTGCTCCATACCTGGGGCTCGGCCATGACCCACCATCCCCATATCCACATGATCGTGCCGGGCGGCGGCATCGCCCCTGACGGACGCAGTTGGATCTCATCGCGACCAGCCTTCCTGCTGCCGGTGCGGGTGCTCGGCGCCCTGTTCCGTCGTCTGTTCCTGACCCGGCTGCTCGAGCTGCACGATGCCGGCCGGCTCGCCTTCTTCGGCAAACTGGCAGGGCTCAGCGATCGTCGTGCCTTCCTGCGTCACCTCGCGCCGGCCCGCAAGAAGCGCTGGGTCGTTTACGCCAAGGCACCCTTTGCCGGGCCGCAGGCGGTGCTCGCCTATCTCTCGCGCTATACCCATCGAGTGGCAATTTCCAACAGCCGCCTCATCGCGTTCGACCAGACCGGCGTGACCTTCCACTACAAAGATTATCGCCGTACCGGCGCCGATCGGCAGCAGGTCATGACCCTAGCCGTCGACGAGTTCATCCGCCGCTTCCTGGTCCACGTCCTGCCGCGCGGCTTCCACCGCATCCGGCACTACGGCATGCTCGCCGGCTCATCCCGCAAGGGCTGTCTCGCGCATGCCCGTGAACTGCTTGAGGTAGCACCAGCACCGGAAAAACCGGCATGCGAAGAGCCTGCAGACCCAGGTCCATCATGCCCCTGCTGTGGCGGCACCATGGTGATCATCGAGACCTTCGCGCCCTGGCGCCAGCCGCGGGCACCGCCTGCAGCACCAGCATCAAACCGGGAGAACGCCCATGACCCGGCATGATCCAATATCGGCCCAGACTGCGATGCCACCGTCGCGGCCTGCTGGAGATCTTGCGCCGCTCAATGGCCGGGCCGCCATGGCACCCGCTATGGGCCACATCTACCGCCGCAAGTGCCCCTGCATCGGCCCCTTCATCGACCCGTTCGCCCCAGCCGCATCGCCTCCCGCACTCGCTCAGTGCTGTTCCCAAGCCGGCCAAATCCAGAATTACCCATAGCGCTGAGCCTGCGGATCGCGGGTTCGGTCATCCCAGACTTTCGGGCGCCTATCGGCAGCCGAAACTCTTCAGGCTAGCGGACAGTCAGCTTTTGGCTGACTTCTGCGAATAGGAGACGCCTTTCACCAGGTGGTCGACCTTAAACAACGAGTTGCGCATGTGGTGCCCACTATTCGTTCAGCATTATCAAACGTCCTGCCGGAGAGCCTCGACGACCACGGCGAATGCCGGGGAGTGCTGCCTGCGGCTAGGGTAATAGAGGTAATACCCCGAGAACATCGGAGACCATTCATCGAGCACCTGGACCAGTTGGCCCGACGTTAGCGGTTCGGTCACTAGGTTCTCGGGAACGTAAGCAACGCCCAGGCCGCTGATCGCGGCGCCGACCATGGCGAGTGAACTGCTGAAGGTGAGCTGGCCTTCGACTCGCACACGAAGGTCCCGTCCATCCTTTGCGAATTCCCAAGCATACAGACCGCCCGAGCGCGATTGCCGATGATTCATGCAATTATGCGCTACTAGGTCTTGAGGCGTTTCGATCGGCGAACTTGATTTGAGATATGCCGGCGAGGCCACGGCAACGAGCCGCCAGTCCGGACTGATGCGGACCGCCACCATGTCCTTGTCCACGCTCTCGCCAAGTCGGACGCCGGCGTCGAGGCGCTCCTCGATGATGTCGCGAAACCCGTTGTCGATGCTGAACTCCACTTTGATGTCTGGGTATTCCCTGAGAGTTGGCTCAAGTTTCGGCCAGGCGATCCAGTCGAATGCGTGGTCCGACAGTGTCAGTCGCACGACACCCGAGGGCTTGTCTCGCAGCGCCATCATGGCATCGACCTCCCGTTCGATGTCGTGAATGCTTGGCGCCAAGGTTCGCAGTAGGCGCTCCCCGGCATCGGTCGGCGATACATTTCTCGTTGTGCGCATGAGCAATCTCAGACCCAGCCGCTGCTCCAATTGCCGGATGGTATGGCTCAAGGTCGATTGCGAGGTGCCGAGTTTGGCTGCTGCCTTTGTGAAGCTGCGCTCCCGGGCCACCGCCATAAAGGCCAGCATATCGTTTAGGTCCTGACGGTGCATCGTGCCATCCACTCATATTGGAGATCGATAGGTTCATGCGAATTGCCACCACTAATCAAGAGGGGTGAGCAAGGCTATCTTCCCGGCACCGAATAGAGCGGATGCAACAGATGACGACCCAAACGACGGGAATGTCTATACTGAAGTCACCGGCAGCCTGGGGCGCCGTGTTCTCAATGGCCTTGTGCGTCGCCACGCTCATCGCCTCGGAATTCATGCCGGTAAGCCTGCTGACCCCGATCGCCGGTGACCTCGGGGTCACCGAGGGCCAAACCGGACAGGCCATTTCGATTTCCGGCATCTTTGCGGTCCTCACCAGCCTGTTCGTGGCCCAGTTCACCCGCAACATCGACCGCCGAATGGTCGTGCTGGCGTTCTCCGCTCTGCTGATCGTCTCCGGGTCGCTGGTCGCCTTTGCCCCGAATTACCTGTGGCTGATGGTAGGCCGCGCTTTGCTGGGCCTCGCCATCGGCGGCTTCTGGGGAATGTCGACCTCCATCATCATGCGCCTTGTGCCCAGCGAAGATGTCCCGCGAGGACTGGCCATGCTGAACGCCGGCAATGCGATCGCGGCCACCATCTCGGCACCGCTTGGCAGCTACCTCGGTGACATCATCGGCTGGCGTGGCGCGTTCTTCTTCGTCGTGCCCTTGGCTGTGCTGGCCTTCGTCTGGCAGTGGATAGCTCTTCCTTCACTGCCATCTCGTCACACGGCAGGACAGGGCAACGTCTTTCGATTGCTGAAGCGTCCCCAAGTGGCACTTGGCATGGCCTCGATCACCCTGCTCTTCATGGGGCAATTCGGCCTCTTCACCTACCTGCGCCCCTATCTGGAAACCGTCACGGGCGTTTCCATTCCTGTGCTGTCGACGATCCTGCTCGTCATGGGATTAGCAGGGGTTGCCGGAACCTGGGCGATTACCGCAGCGCTGCGAACCCGTCTCTTCAGCATCGTCATCCTAATCCCCCTGGTGATGGCGGCGATCGCGGCTGCACTTATCTGGTTCGCTACAATCCCATTCGCGGTCGGTACGCTTCTGCTGCTCTGGGGCTTCTTCGGCACTGCCGCGCCCGTGGGTTGGGGTGCCTGGTTGGCCAGGACCCTGCCTGAGGATGCAGAAGCCGGTGGCGGTCTGCAGGTGGCGCTTATCCAGTTCGCGATCACGGTTGGCGCAGCCGGTGGCGGGCTTCTCTTCGACCAGGCGGGCTGGTGGGCTCCCTTCGTATTCGGCGCCATCATTCTTTGTGGCTCGTCAGCTCTTGCTTATGCCGCCTTCCGTAACAGCCAGGGGGTAAACCCATGACCGTCTCGACCATCAGCCGCCGTGTATTCCTGGGCGCTGCCATTGCATCAACGGCGTTGCCTGTGCTCGCCCACGCCCAGGACAATATGGATCCCGACAGCCAGGAGCCGACCGACATGCGGGTGCGCTTCACCTTCAGCAACCAGACCATGATGGCGACGCTTTACGACAGTCCGGCATCGCGAGACTTCTACTCAATGCTGCCGCTCGATCTGACCATCGAGAACTACGGCCCCAACGAGAAGATCGCATATCTCCCCCGCAAGCTGACCGAAGACGGCAGCGGCCCGTTCAGCAACGAACAGCCCTACGACCTTTGCTATTTCATGCCGTGGGGCAACCTCGCGATGTTCTACGCCGACTACAAATATCCCGGCCTGATCCGTCTGGGTCGCTTCGACGAGGGGCGTGAAGCCCTCCATGTCGAAGGGGAATTCCCTCTTCGGATCGAGGCTGCCTAATCCAACAGGAGATCAGAAATGGATATCACTCGAGCTGGCACGAACGCCTCGGCCAAGGGCCCGGCAGACTGGTTCACCGGCACCGTCCGCATCGACAGCCTCTTTAACCCTTACGATCCCGCTCGGGTCCAGGGTGCACAGGTGACGTTCGAACCGGGCGCCCGCACGGCCTGGCACACCCATCCTCTTGGGCAGACCCTGATCGTAACTTCCGGCTTCGGCCGGGTTCAACGCCTCGGCGGTCCCGTCGAGGAAATCCGTCCCGGCGATGTCGTCTGGTTCGCCCCGGGCGAGAAGCACTGGCACGGCGCATCGCCTGACACTGCCATGACCCACATCGCGCTCCAGGAAGTCGAGAACGGCAAGGTCGTCGACTGGATGGAACACGTAAACGACGAGCAATACGGCGCCTAAGCGCCTCATTTCAGAAGAAGGAAAATACCATGATCAAAGACAAGGTCATCATCATCACCGGCGCATCGTCCGGCATCGGCGAAGCGAGTGCCCGGCTCCTTGCCAGCAAGGGTGCCAAGGTCGTCCTCGGCGCTCGGCGAGTCGATCAACTCAAGCGCATTGCCGATGAGATCAAGCAGGCCGGCGGCGAGGCTGTTTATGCCGAACTCGACGTCACCAAGCAGTCGGACAACGATGCGCTGGTGAGCCTGGCCAAGGATACCTACGGTCGGCTCGATGCCACCTATCTCAATGCCGGCCTGATGCCCAATTCGATGCTGTCGGCGCTCAAGACCGATGACTGGCACCAGATGGTCGATGTGAACATCAAGGGTGTGCTGAACGGTGTGGCCGCAGTGCTGCCCACCTTCACAACCCAAAAGAGCGGGCACATTCTGGCCACGTCCTCGGTGGCCGGTCTCAAGGCCTATCCCGGCGGTGCGGTCTATGGCGGCACCAAGTGGTTCCTGCGCGACTTCATGGAAGTGCTGCGCATGGAGTCGGCTATGGAAGGCACCAACATTCGCGCCACGACCATCTATCCAGCGGCGATCAATACCGAACTCTTGAGCACCATAAGCGACAAGGGCACGGCGTCGACCATGCAGGGGCTTTACGACAAGTACGGCATCTCTGCGGCTCGCATCGCCAGCGTCGTCGAGTTCGCCATCGACCAGCCGGACGACACCGTTATCAACGAGTTCACGGTCGGCCCCGCCAATCAGCCCTGGTAATGCCCCCACTCAACTCCGAAAGGATTCCACGATGAACCTCCCCAAGTCGGCAGTGATGCTAGCTGCACTTATGGCGCTGACCGCACCGTCCATCGCTCAGGAGAGCTCGCCAGGCAAACTTCTCGAGGGTGTTTGGCAGATGCTGCCACCAGAAGGTGTGGATGCTAGCGAGCCTTACTTCACCGGACAGATCGTCTTCAGCGAAGCTGGCACAATGTCGGTCCAGGCGATCGATCCCGATCCAACCCTGACGACCACTTACATGGTCAACGGCTACGAGGCCTTTTACGGCACCTATGAGGTGAATGAAGCGGAAGGTACATTCGTGGTCACCGTCGATGCCGCACTCGGCCGCGTCCTGATCGGCCAGGAATTGGAGAGGGCCTTCGAGGTAACCGACGATCGTCTGACACTCACCCCTACAAATTCCGAAGAGAACTGGCGCGTTACCTACGAACGTTTGTAGGCCTAAACGCAAAGGCCCCGCATAGCGGGGCCTTTTTCTTGGAGCTCAACATGTCGAGAATTCTTGTTACCGGATCGTCCTCGGGTCTCGGTTTTCTTGCTGGTCAACGCCTCCTGCAGGCGGGGCACGACGTGATCTTTCATGCTCGCAGCGGCGACAAAGCGCAGGCTTTGCGGAGAGAACTTCAGGCAGACATCAAATGTGTCATCGGCGATTTCAGCGTGTCTTCAGACATGCTTGCCACTGCCTACGCCGTCAACGAAATTGGGAATGTCGACGCCGTCATTCACAACGCCGGCGCTGGATACGGACGAGGAATCGACCGCACGCAGGAAGGCCTGCCAACTATTTTCGCCGTCAATGTCTTGGCGCCTTACGTTCTGACGGCCAAGATCGCCAGCCCTGCTCGGCTGGTCTACCTCAGTTCCAGCATGCATAGGGTATCCGCCGCTCTTGATGACGCTCTCTGGCAAAAGCGCGACTGGCGTGGGTCGCAGGCCTATTCCGAGAGCAAGCTCTATGTCACCGCACTGGCATTCGCCGTTGCCCGACTTCGGCCTGACCGTTTCTCGAACGCCGTTGATCCTGGCTGGGTGCCTACCCGGATGGGCGGCGCCGAGGCCCTCGATGACCTTGAAGCGGGTGTAGCCACGCAGGTGGCACTTGCCAGTGCGGAGACGGGGCCGCTTGCGGGATTGACCGGGGAATATCTCCACCACAAAAAGGTGGCATCGCCGCAAGCATCGACTAGAGACATCAGGCTGCAGGAAAGCGTCCTCCGACTCTGTCGTGAGTCTTCGGGCATCGATATGGAGCGGTGACCAACAACTTGTGGCGTCTGCTTTGGGGATAAGCTGCGAGCGGGCCGTATGACCGACATGGGGTCGATAGCAGACAGTCTCGACCTTGTCGGACTATCTCCGTCGTCAGTCGGGCCTTGACGCAAGCGTATCGGTATACAACACTGCACTTGGCCTTTCGCACAGGCCTGTGTGCCCATCATGCAAAGCTTCGCAGTGCGTTTTCAATAGTGAACATGATGACCATTCCGCTATGGAACGGGTCCGTATGCAGTGGGCACCTCCGGATCCGTCAAAGATGGAAATGGATCATGAACGACCACCTGAAAGACTTGAAGACCTCTGCCAAGGCGATTGCCCGTGCACGTCGGATTTCGCATGTCGGAGCGCTTGAAATCGTCGCCGCTTCACTGGGTTACCCTCACTGGAATGCGCTCGTCGCTTCTGAGAAGAAGGGCTGGCGACCTAGCGAGGATGAAGTCCTCACTATCAAGGCACTCGCGTTGTCCGAGAACCCGCTTTTCGAGATCGCGATTCCCCCGGAGATCGCATTGAGCGATGCCCGGCCCGGTGGTGAGGTCATGGGTCACGGGTATCGCATCTCAATCAAATTCGATGATGTGAGAATGTGGGGGCGCGGTTGGGAATTGGTGTTGCCCGAGGCCCCGCTGGCACCTCCACGATACAGCAACACCGCGCCCGAGTGGCCAGACAACCCCCTTCGGAGACGAAGCTTTCAAGGCGGCCATCATGAAGATCGCCAAGGGTTGGCAGGAGATGGTGCACGCCCGGATCGCTTCGGACTGGCCGCGTCGCTCAACGGTGCCTGACGGCGACGGGAATGCCCAACACCCGCTGACCCGCGATGTCAGCAAGATCTGGCACTGCCTGCACTGCGACGGTGTTTCTGATGCTTCGGCTATTACGGCCAACCTGTTTCACTGCCCTCATTGTCTCGCCAGCCCGATCGATATCTTCTCCAGCCCATGGTGGACTGGTGGCGTAGGCACGGATATGGGCCAGGTTTGAGAGAACGCGTGGCGCAAGGTTTCCTTGCGCCACGCCTATGAGCTCGAGCCAGGTCTCGTTGCGTCTTTATAGGCCGAGCCAGCTCTTGAAACGGGCCAACAACCCCTGAGCGATGACCACAGGCTGCGGACCTGGTGTTGGTGAGGTTGGCGGCACATCCGCAGCAAGCCCGTAATAGGCAGTCTTGGAACGGCGGTCCCGGCGCCTTTCTGCCTCGACTTGTTCGTCACTCCATGGTCCGGCCTCTATCACCTTGCCACGCTTGATCACGTAGTGCGAACGGCATGCCAAGGTCCAACTACCTACCGATGGGCTGAGCGAAATGGTTTCGCCATCGAATTCCATTCGCCAATCGGTCGGTGTGAACGGGGTCACCACTTCTTCCCCGCAGCCGCAACAGCAACTGTGTGATGCCGTTGCGTATTCCATTGAGACATAGAGGATACCGGGCGTCAGCTTGTCCGGAATTACGTCGGTGAAGCGGTGTTCGAGACGGGCCATAAGAGTCATGGCTTGTCCCCGTTGAGCAACATGTTGCCGTCAGTCGTGAAGGTGCTGTGATGCTCCTTTTCGTCGTCGCGATAGAAGCCGCGGATCTTCTTCCACTTGATCACCGAAAGGGCCGCGTTGAGCATGTTGAGATCTGCGACCTGAATGTTGGTGGCATAGACAGCATCTGCCGGCGCGCCGTGGAATGAGATGCGACCATTGTGGACATGATCGCGCTTGGCAGGGGTGCTGGTCGTCACACGCAGGATACCACCGAGCGAGCCGTCAACGAGCTCGAGGCCCATCCCCACGTCGATGAACGGGACACCCATCGCTTCCAGCTTGGCCACGACCGCACGCTTGGCATCGCCCGCATCCATCGAGAGGAATGCGAAGTCGATGCCGTCGAGAAGGTGGACGTTCCCGGCATCGAGATCGACGGGATGGGCGATGATGCCCTTGTGCATGCGCGAATAGATCGAAGTGAAATACTCGACCTTCGGCACCGCAGCCCGCAGTTCCTCGATTGTCGGTGCCCCGGGGGCGCGGAAGGCGTTGTGCTGGAGGAAGACGTCGCTGTCGAAAAGACGGATCTCGGCCACCGGAGTCTTAGCAACCTGGTCGAGAGTATAGCCACCCGTTCCACCGACCCCGATGATGGCGACACGTTCACCCTGGAGGCATTCGGTGAGGGCGCCGATGCCCGCACGGTCGGAAGCCGTCTCGGTATAATGGAACATCGAGTCCGAAGGTTCGTCCGGCACCTGGTATACGCGCGGGCTCAACCCGGGCTGAAGGACGGAGGCCGGCCCCGAGAGGATGTGCGCATAGGCCACCATCTTCTTGTGGTAATCGGCATACCCTTCATCGGGCTTGCTCGAGAACGAATGGCGCATTTTGAGGCCATGCCCGAGATCGCTCGTGATGCTCTGGTGGCGGATGGCGTTGATCTGCTGGCCGTCGGCCTGGCACGGGTACTCGCCGTCGAAATGCATGACGTGAGTATCCGGGCGCTGGGTGCGGTCACCGGCAAGGGTTAGGGTGGAGATCAGCTTCCCGATCTTCACTTCCCGGTTGGCATTGACGTAGGGTACCTGGTGCATGACCAGGTACCCGCCGCGCTGCTCGACGACATAGCCTTCGTCGCGGAGCAGCTTCAGATCGGCATTAAGACTGAACAGTGCGGGTGACATTGAAAGTCGTCCCCTTTTTGACAGAGACGACGCCACCGAGGCCCAGTTCACCCTGGTGGGGGTTGGACTTGGCGTGGCGGTAGGTCATGGAGAACACCACGTTGGCTTCCGGCGCGCCGGGGAAGGCCAACTGGACGATCTGCTCGAAAGTCACGTCGGGGCCCGGGACGATGCGCTTGCGGGCATTGACGATGATCTCGATTTCGGGGCGCGGCTTGGGAGCGGTGATGAAGCGCTCGATGCCGGGCTCGTCGAGGTCGATGAGGTCTTCCTGTTCGATCAAGCGATCGGTACCGCCTGGCACCTCGAGGAATACGGCCTCGTCATCGTTGGCTTCCGCGAGCGCATACAGCACGGCGCCGCTGATAATGCGCTTGCCCCACTCGATCTGGGCGTCGTTGACCGTGGCCTTGTAATCACGGTCGGTGACGAAGGCGATGAAGCGCTCGGCGCCGTGACCCCGAAGGTCGAAGGGTTCATCCAGACGGACGTCCTCGAAGTCCCCGGAAGCCAAGATGGCGAAGAGGCTCACCCCTGCCTTCAGCTTGACGCCGCCGGCGGTAAGGATCTGGCGTCCGAGAGGGATAGGGTCCGGCACGGTGACCGGCTTGAAGTCCAGGTCGCCCTCGGCGAAATGGATGCGGTATGCGATGGCCGGGTTAAGGGCGCGGCCTTCACGGATGGCGTTGCCGACATCCTCGACTTCCTGCGGGGCAGGACCGTTATTGACGCTCATGGTCATTCTCCAGCGACGCAGGGTATGTCCTGCGGCTTCTGAAGGGCTAATCTGAGCGTGCCGGCATATCCGGTAGGGTGTCCCGAACTTTTTTTGTTAGCGGGCCATCGGGGACAGGACCGCAGAAGAAAAAGGCCGGGCAGCTGGGGCAGGTGCGGGGATTAGATTCGGTCGCGAACGCGCCGGCCACGATGTTTTCCAATGCGCCGACGATCTTGTCGCGCCTCCCGTTCAATTTCCGTTCGGTCAAGTCGATGGGGTCGAACGTCCCGTCCCCCAAGAAAACCTGATGGGGCTGTGGTCGGTCAGGATGTTGGGCTGCGGCAAGGACGAATGCGGTGGCCGCCCAATCCTCGGCACTATCATGGTTGGCATGCCCGGTCCGGATTGTGCGGACGATGTGGACACCGTCGCGCAACAATGCCTCGTCGGGCATTACCTCGATGACACCATGCCCGGCATCATAGCTCAGCCGTGACACGGGCAGCCTGGTCTGGCCGACCCTGTTTTGTTGCAGGGCTGACGCGAGCATGCGCGCTATCTCTACATAGTCGTCTCGGTCGTCGGCATCGAAACCTTGGGCATCGAATGCCCTTTCAAGCCGTTGTTCGATCTCGTCGGTCGACACCGATCCGGGATCTTGGGTCACGATCCATGCGGTGACCTCCCTCGTGGCGTTATGCATACGCATGAACGAGGTTTCGGTCTGCTTCCCACCCACCTTGAGAAGGTAGGTGTAAAAGAAGCGACGGGGACATTTATCGTACTGCAGGATCTGATGGCCGGTGAAGGCCGGCTTGCCCGCGAAAACGATCTCGATCGGTCTGTCTTCGGGTGCCAACGGGATTGTAAGTTTCGGTGTCACGACGCGCGGTGAAGGTACGATCACGTCTATGAACGGCGAGTGGTTCATGTTCCGACCGCCCTTATCCTGCGATTTAGCATAGACGACCAGCCTATCGCGGGCTCGAGAGGTTGCTACATAAAACAGGCACTCCTGCTCCTCCTCATGGCCTTGAGCGCGGGCCGCCACGCCCGTCAACGTGGACCCAGCGACAAGGCCATCCGGCGGAGCGATGCCTTGTATATTGTTCACGTGCCTGGGCAAGCTTGCGGAGGTCAAGCCCGGCATGTGGACGATCGGAAACTCGAGGCCCTTGCTGCCGTGGACGGTCATGAGACGAACAGCGTCTAGCCCTTGGGCGGAGGGCGGCAGCTGGCGGAGGTCGCGGTCGTCCGAAATAGAGACGAGGCGACGGATACGATCCAGTATGTCCATCACCGGTGATGCCGACTTCGGAGCGTTCCTAATGTAGTTCATGAATTGCCAGATAGCGATTCCAGTCGCCCGATCAGAAATGGCGTCGGACCTGCCGATCTCCGCAGCAATGCTGGTTAGGTCTAGCAGGACCCGGGCGAGAACCTCCCACGGACGCGATCGCCTGTCGAAGCCGGACAGGACGCTCCGCAGGTTGAGCATGGATTCCTGGCCGGTTTCCGAGATCCCTTCTACCGGGAAACCCAGGGTTCTCCAGTCAGAGGCAGCATCGTCGTGAAGCTCCGATACAATCGCAGCCAGGTCAGACATCGACATGCTAAACGGCTTTAAGGTCGCCACCCGGGCCAGGCCAAGCGCTTTAGTATCCGCGACCATCGTCAGCATCGACAGCAGGTCCTTGATCTCGGGCCGCTCGAACACGCTGCCTAGATAGAGTACGGGTATCCCCATCCTCTCAAGGCCAGCGCCGAAGTTGGCCAGTTTGTCGTTGCCCGTGCAAAGCACAGCCTGGTCCCTATAGCGGTGACCAAGCGACCTCATTTCCTCTATCGCTTCAACCAACACCGCGATCTCATCCGCTTCCGATCCCGTCTTTCGGAACTCGGGGCGATGTCCACCGGGTCCCCTGTCCGCAGTGAGCCGCGACGGCCTGCCCGCTGCCGCGCGCATCGTTCCCGCGAAGTCGGAAAAGGCATCTACGATCTCGGTGCTTGACCGGTAGTTTACCGTCAGGCGCGCGACTGTGGCGGTGGGGAAATCCTCTTTGTCAAACAGGTCTACATTCACCGAAGACGCGCCACGGAAACGGTAGATCGACTGCTTGATATCGCCCACGACCCACAGGTTTTCACCCGTGCCCACGATGGCCTTGAGCAGTCGGACGCTGCCACGGTTCACGTCTTGGTATTCGTCGACGAGCACATGCTTGTACTTGCCGGCGAGCGCCTCCCTGATAACGGCATCCCTCTCGAGAACGAGCACGGAAAGAGAGACGAGGTCGCCGAAATCGAGCAGCTTACCCGGTTCCTTGAGTTCCTCGTATCGGCAGTACACCTTGGCGACCTCGAGCACCCTCTCTGCCCGCTCGATAGCTTTGGGGTCACTGGGGACGGTAGCCTCGGCCACTGCCAGCATGGCCTCGCCCAACTCACGGTACTTGTCCGGGGAAACGATCTCGTCCTTTGCCCGAGAGATCGCCTGTAGGATATCGTTGATGTCTCGGGTCGGGTCCCAGAGGTTCCGGTAGTGTTGGAGCTTGAGGCGGGGCAGCTCCTCCTCGATCATCGCTATTCCATCCGCCCGGTCGATCATCCTCGGCACGGACGGCAGGCCGATCCGGTCGGCGAACCGTTTCAGGATATCGAGCCCGAACGCGTGAAAAGTGCCGCACCACATCGCGGCGGCAGCGTCCGGGTTCTTGGCACTGATCCTCTCGATCAACTCGCCCGCAGCTTTGTTGGAAAAGGTCAGGACCAGGATCTCGCGCGGGTCGACCTCTTGCGCAAGCAGCCAGTCCACCCGACCCACCAGTGTTTGCGTCTTGCCGGTCCCGGGGCCGGCCTCGAGCAGGAACGGGCTGCCGGAGTGGTGGGCGGCAGCGCGCTGTTCGTCGTTGAGCGGTTTCGCGACCATAGGGGTCTCGATCCGGTTTGGCACTTCCGGTAGCAGCAGCGCGTCGAACAGCTGCTGCGCCACGACACCGAACCGGGCACCGATCTTGTCCGCGATCTGCGTGGCGGTCATGCCCTCGTCCAGATGCAGGGACCTCGCATGCTCGCGAGGCAGGAGCAGTTCGCGCGCGAACAGATCCATCTGGATCTCGCGGCGCTGGTTCCGTCCGTAGTCCTCGACCCGGTCGACCCCGACCGGCGCCGCATCAACAGATCGCTCCTCGTCGACCTCAGTGACAAGGTTTGCAACCTTATCGTCACCGAGCACGACGTGGCCGAGCTCATGTCCGATCAGGAACGCGTCGGAGAATGCGGAGCCGGTGTCCTCGTGCAGGATCAAGCGGTCAACCGGATCGTAATTTGCCCTCCCACCAGCGAGCAATGGGTGCCCCTTGGCGACCTTCTCGATTGTGACGCCTGCCGCCCTTGCCGCCGAGGCGGCGAGACGATCGGGGCGCCAAGGATCGGCACCGGCGGCAACGGCTTCCGTCCAAAGGGAGGCAGCCCGGCGACGACCGATTTCGACGCCGTCCATCGCTCAATCCTCTTTAAGGATTTCGGCCTTTTCGGCCTGGCTTAAGGTCGTACTCTCGACCAACTCCCGAAAGGTAACTTTTTCGGCGATTGTCGGCTTGCCATCGCTCTTGAAGCTCATGGAAGAAGATAGTGTTGGTGGCCTGGCTATGTACGATCGCAAGGTATCGGCGGCGTATCCGCCGACGCGTGAAATCCTGGTCAGCCAACGCAGAGGAAATCCCTCGGCCTTCACCAAACCTGATCTGATCGCTCTCAAGATAGATGGCGGTAGCCCTATGTCCCTCATCGCAGGCAAGACGAGGGAGGCGGTGATTTCATTCGCGTCTCGCTCGCTGATCTGTTTGTTCGCTTCGGTCTTGCTGACGAACAACTCCCAGGCTGAATCTACTTCCGGAGATATCGACTGGGATCCAACTTGCTCGCCGGAATCGAGCCTAAGCTCGATCGCCAGGTCTAGAAGTTCGCTCGCGAGGTGCGGATATCGACTTAAATAGCGCTGCAGAGTTGTCGGACCGTGCTCCGGCTCGACCGAGAAGGCCAGCATGATCTCTTCGTCATCCGGTTTCCCGTTGTGACCGTTCATTTATCATCCCCTTCGAGCGCGATCCTGACGGCCTTTAGGGCCTTGTCGCGCTTCTGCCGCGCGGATTGCTCGCCGCATCCAATATAACTGCCAACAGTCGCGACGTCCGGATCGTCGGACGTAAAAGGCACACCCTGCAGATCAAGGATCAATGCCATTCGCTGGTCCGTCGGCAGGGCGTCAATCGCCGCGTGCATCCGAATCCGGTAGAGGGGATCAGAATATTTTGCGATTCCGAACGGATTGAAGCCAGTTGAGTCTGTCTGGATCTTGTCCACTGCATCAGGGTCGTCTGGCAGCGTAGCCTCCCGCCCATCCGCCTTACGTTCTTTCAACACCGCGGTCTTCCGCAGCGCCGCGACTGCTGCATTGAACCGTATCTCAAAGAAGTCCAGGCGGTCCTCGTAGGCATTGTAGTCACCGGCGAGGAGTTCGACGAACCTGTTAAGAGCGGCGCTGGCTGCCCTTTCTTCTGAGGCAACTACGGGCCCGTTCTCGCGGCGCCACCCTCCGGGCAAGGCGATCTTCACCCGCTCGAGGAGGATCTTGTAGAGCTTCTCATAGTCCCGGGGCGAGTTTCCGCGCTGCCTTCGAAGAAAGTGCAGCAAACTTTCTGACCGGACGAACCTTGGATCGTTGCCGTCGTGAATGAGGAAGCGAGCCGTCCTCTCCTCTCCCGTCAAGGCCATCAACTCGTTGATCTGAGTCTCCACCTCCGTGGGCCTGGTATAGACGTTATCGCCTGATTTTTTCCGAAGAGCTTCTGCCATCGTTTCCTGCCACCGCTCGGCTTCTACCGGAGTCACGGCAGTTTGCGTCGATTCTTGCGAAACGCAACACTCGCTTGCGATAGTCGCGCGATAGCCTTGCGCGTATTACGGAGCGATCATGTCCTGGTTGGCGATGATCGAGCTTGACCGCAGTACAGGCGTGCCTGCTCCACGTCCTTCTTGTCGTTGGAGAAGTCGTCGAAGGACTTGTAGACGCGTACCTCGGCATCCCGGATGTCGCCGCCGATGCGTTCGTCCTCGGTCACCACGAAGGCGTAAACCCAATCGTCCCGCATATACCCCATAGCCATAGTCATGTCGGTCGGGTGGTCGATGTTGGAATCCTTGACAGAAAAGCCGATCCGGTCGGTTTCGAAGTAGAGTTCAGCCGGCTCGGCCCCCACGACATAGCTATAGTAGCCTTCCTTCTTGCCGGGGTGCGCATCGGTATCGGCGATCCGACAGAATTCCGCCTGGGCGTTGCGCTCAGGGATGTAGCAGGAGAAATGGGTCTGCCACGGCGGAATGCAGTTCGCCATTGCGGGCCCGGGCAGCAGAAGGACTAGAGCGGTGAGGCGCTTCATAGGTGATCTCGTGCGTAGGACGTGGCACACAGATAATTCGTCTCTATGGCGTTGGTGCGCAAGCAAAACGTACAACCAAATTACACTGTCCCAGGCCGTCCTCAACGCGCAAATGAGGCGACTAAAAAGCTCGTCAGCGCAGACAGGGAAACGCAGAAGCGATAAACCGCCCTATCCGGCAACATCGCAACGGAGACGGTGGGCCTTTCGACCCTCCGCGACAAGCTGAAGTACGAATGGGCGCAAACCCGATGCCGCCCTGTAGGGCAAATGGCAGCTTTTAGGAATTCTCGAGTCGCTTCAAACTACCGAAATGGGGTCGCAACCCGCCGCTGTTAAGCCTGCCATATTCGTTTTCTCTGCGGCCGCTTTGGCCGAAGGAGAAATGTAATGGGTATCTCCGCCCGATGGGTCCCATTTACGTCATTGAGGTCGGCACGGCGCCCAACCGAAAACAGACCCTTTCTATCAGCCCTTGACCGCTTGACCCCAGGCCCTGCCATATTGGACCGTCATCAACGGATCTGCTCATGCCTGACACTCGCTCCCCACGTCTCGCCGTCCTTATCGATGCCGACAACGCCTCGGCTCGAATCGCCGATGGTCTGTTCGAGGAGATAGCCAAGATTGGTGAGGCAAGTGTCCGCCGCATCTATGGCGACTTTTCGAACTCGCGGTCGAAGGCCTGGGCCGATGTGCTGGCGAAGCACGCGATTATTCCACAGCAGCAGTTCGCTTACACGGCGGGCAAAAACGCTTCCGACATCACGTTGGTGATCGACGCAATGGACCTTTTGCATAGCGGGAGGTTTGATGGCTTTTGCCTCGTATCATCTGACAGTGACTTCACGCGACTTGCTGCTCGAATCCGAGAGCAGGGTATCGATGTTTTTGGGTTCGGCGAGCAGAAGACGCCGGAAAGTTTTCGACAAGCCTGTCGCCGCTTCGTCTACACCGAGAACCTTTTGCCTGAGGCCGCAGCAAACGTGGAGGACGCGGGTGCGAAGGCTGCGCCACTTCAATCGCCCGCGGATGCCGTGCCGTTTCTCTTGCGGGTACTCGAGCAGATGGACACTGAGGACGGCTGGGTACCGCTTGGAGCAGTCGGCAATCAGCTCGCCAATCTTGCTTCTGACTTTGACCCACGCACCTTCGGCTTTCGAAAGCTTAGCGACCTGGTTCGTCAGACCGAAGCGTTCGAACTCGATCACCCCGAAGGCCGCGCCCTTCGCATACGGGCCAAATCGCAGCAGCAAAGGCGGCGTCGGTAACAGTCGAGGGCCGTCGCCATTGCGCCCCAATCCGGCCATTGGACGAGCCTGGGCGATCTCCCTTTAGCAGCCATTTCTTGGCACTGGCAATCTTGAAACCGGGTGATTGTAGGAGTGTTGGGCCTTTGGGGCGGTCATTTACCGAGACCGAAAATCAGATTCCATTTCTGATGGTTGGGGATTAGTGTTTTAACTCAGGGGTGGGGCACATGAGTTCAGATACAACTACGGATAGTGCGTCGCAGGGTCTCGCCGAGCGACCGGCAATACATGCCGACATTGCGGTGAGCTTCACTTACGCTTCCTACCAGAATGCAATTCCGGTCATCCGCTCGATCCGGATTGCCAATGCGACCGGCGACAACTTGCAGAATCTCGCGCTCGAGCTGACCGCTGATCCGCCTTTTCTCCGCTCCAAGACATGGGCGATCGATAGACTGCTGCATGGCGACGAAATCACTTTAAGCGATCGAAAGATCGATCTTGACCCAGCCTATCTTGGCGGGCTTAACGAGGCCGAGCGCGGCTGTATTTCGCTGGTTCTAAAACAGGACAGGCGGCTTTTGGCCGAAGAACGCGTGGATGTCCGCCTGCTGGCGCGCGACGAGTGGGGCGGCGTACATGACATGGCGCAATTGCTGCCCGCTTTCGTTATGCCCAACGACCCGGCCAGCGCCGGCATCCTGCGCCAGGCCGCCGATCATCTCGCCGCTCATGGACACCCCTCGGGCCTCGATGGCTATCAAAGCGGCAGCCCGCAGCGCGCCTTTCTCCTCGCCGCAGCGATCTATTCCGCCATCACCGGCATGGGTCTGCACTATGCCGAGCCGCCAACCAGTTTCGAACAGCGCGGCCAGAAGGTGCGCCGCCCCTCGACGATCGAAACCGAGCGGCTCGCCACCTGCCTCGACACCAGCCTGCTCTTCTCCGCGACGCTGGAAGGCGCCGGGCTCTATCCGGTCATTCTAATGTTCAGGGACCATGCCGCCATCGGCGTCTGGCTCACCAAACGCACGCTTTCGAGCAGCATCGAGCTAGACGCGATGGAAATCCGCAAGGCGCTGGCGTCGCGCGAACTGCTGGTTTTCGAAACCACCGGCGTCACCCACCGCCCCGCCATGCCGCTCGATGCCGCCCAGCGCTTGCTCGAACGCCGCCTCGACGAGGCCAATGCGCATGATTTTGTCGCCGCTATCGACGTGCATCGCGCCCGCAGTGGCGGCATCACCCCGCTGGCCTCGCACGAACCGCTGCGGCGCGCCACCAGCGACGACCTCACGCCCGTCAGTGCCCTGCCCCTGCCCGCTGCTCCCGATATCGGCACGGGCCCGGCCGAGATCGCCGAGGTCAAGCCAACCACCGCAGCCGGCCGCATCGATCGCTGGCAGCGCAAATTGCTCGACCTCACGCTGCGCAATCGCCTGCTCAATTTCGCCGAAGGTCGCAAGACCATTCCCTTCCTCTGCGCCGATGCCGCCGCGCTTGAGGATATGCTCGCCGGCGGCACGGCGATCCGCCTCATCTCGCTGCCCGAGCAAAATCCGCTCGGCGAGCGCGACCCCGCGCTTTACCGCGAGGTGCATGGCAAAGATCTTCAGCAGGGGTTTGCCGCGGAGGCCCTGCAACGCGGCGAACTGCCCTCGCCCCTTCCGGGCCGCGACCTCGATGCACGCCTCATCGAACTGCATCGCCAGTCCAAAAACGACCTGGCCGAGGGCGGCGCCAATACGCTCTTCCTCGCGGTCGGTTTCCTGCGCTGGAAGAAGAAGCCCGAAGACACCCGCGTCTATCGCGCCCCGCTGCTGCTCGTGCCGGTAAAACTCGAACGCCGCAGCGCCAGCTCGGCTTTTTCGCTACGGTATCATGAGGACGAGCCGCGCTTTAACGCGACGCTGCTGCAATTCCTCGAAGGCGAGTTCGATCTCCGCCTGCCGCAGTTCAATGGCGACCTGCCCACGGACGCCAATGGCGTGGACGTGCCGCGCCTCCTCACCATGATGCGCCATGCCGTGCGCGATGTGCCCGGCATGGAAGTGGTGAACGAAACCGCGCTCTCCACCTTTTCATTTGCCAAATTCCTGATGTGGAAGGATCTGGTCGAGCGCACCGACGCGCTGCGTGAAAACCGCGTCGTCCGCCATCTGATCGACACGCCCGAACAGGCCTTTACCGGCGCTGGAGAGCCCTTTGCCGGCGAAGCCAGCCTCGACACGCGCCCGCCCGCCGATGTCGTCTCGCTGCTCCCCGCCGATTCCTCGCAGACCGCCGCCACCCTCGCCGCGGCTGAGGGGCGCGACTTCGTTATAATCGGCCCGCCCGGTACCGGCAAGAGCCAGACCATTGCCAATATGATCGCCAACTGCCTGGCCACCGGCAAATCGGTGTTGTTCGTTGCAGAAAAGACCGCCGCGCTCGAGGTAGTCTATCGACGCCTGCGCGAACATGGCCTGGGCGATCACTGTATCGAACTGCATTCCAGCAAGGCCGATCGCCGCAATTTCCTCGGGCAGCTCAAGACGTCGTGGGAAAAGGGCGCCAGGGCCAGCGACGATGAGTGGGTGCGCGTCAATGAGCAGCTCCGCCTGCGCCGCGACGAGCTCAACCGCTATGTCACCGCCTTGCACAAGACCTATCGCAATGGTCTCACGCCCTATGCCGCCCTGGGCCTGGCGCTGCGGGGCCAGAGCCAGCTCGCGCCCAAACTCGCCTGGTCCCATCTCGATGCCCACGACAATGTGCAGCGTCAGGACCTCGAACGCATGGCCGATGAAGTCGGCCTCGCCTTCCGCTCGATCGAGACACGGCCTGCGCTGCATCTGGTCGACCATGCCGAATGGACCTCCGCCTGGCAGGCCGATCTCCTCGCCAGAGCCGGTGACCTCGGCGCTGCCAGCGATATCCTCGCCGCTGGCCTTGGTGCCTTTCTCGGCGCCATCGGTTTCCAGCCACGCTCCGATGCGCCTCTGGCTGAAATCGCGGTGCTCGAGGACATCGCCCAGGTGCTGATCGACAGCACCGGCTACGACCTCTCCATCTTCTTCGACCCCGATCTCAATAATCTCCCCAAGGCCCTCGCCGCGCTCGAAACCGACATTGCCGCCTATGCCGCCGCCCGTGCGCTTCTCTCCGCCAGCTACGACGACTCGGCAGTCCAGCGTGCCGACCTCGACACCATCGACGCGCAATGGCGCGAAGCCCAGGCCGCGTTTTGGCCCAAGGCCCAACTCGACAAGCGCAAGACGCAAAAACTGCTCCAGACCTATGTCGAAAGCGGCACGGCCGATCCCGATACCGACCTGCCGGCTCTCCTCGCCATGCAGGCCAGTGCCCGCGCCATTGCGGCCAACCCGCTCGTCACCAAGCCCGTCGGCTTTGCCGGGCTCGATACCGACACCAAGCAGGTGGCCCATCTGTTGGCGCTCGCCGGCCGGATGCGCCGCGTGCTCGCGCCCTTTGCCAGCGACGGCGAATCCGTGCGTGCCATGATCCGCGCGCTCGACCAGACGCTCCGCTCCGGCGCCGAAGACCAGGCGCGCCAGACCGCGCGGCGCCTCGTCGTCTCCCGCGCCGGCTTCGACACCGCCCTGGCGGCCTTTTCCGCCACTGCCGGGGTCACCCCACCGCTGAGCGGCCCCAGCCCGCTGGGCGATCTGCGGGGACATCTCACCGAACTGCCGCGAGTCCCGCATCTGCTGCGCGACTGGACCAGCTGGTGTCGCTCGCGGAAGCAGGCCATCCAGCATGGCCTTGGGCCGCTGGTCACCGATCTGGAAGCCGGCGTGATCCAGCCCGACCAGAGCGCCGCTGCCTTCAAGCTGGCCTATGCCCGCTGGTGGGCGCCGCTGGTGCTCGACACCGATCCGGTGCTGCGAGATTTCCGCCGTTTCCAGCATGAGCATGCCATCGCCGATTTCCGAGAGATCGACGACGTGGTGCGCGCCCAGGCCACCCAGCGTGTGCTCCGTGCCATCACCCATGGCCTGCCCGCCATCCAGTCGGTGCCGCGCAATTCCGAACTCGGGCTGCTGCGGCACCAGATGGAATTGCAGCGCCCCAGCCGCTCGATCCGCGAGATGATCGGCGCCATGCCCGAGAATTTCGGCAAGCTGGCGCCCTGCATGCTGATGTCGCCACTCTCCATCGCCCAATATCTGCCGCCCAATCAGGCACTGTTTGATGTCGTCATCTTCGACGAAGCCTCGCAGATCACCACCTGGGACGCGGTCGGCGCCATCGCGCGCGCTCGCCAGACCATCGTCGTGGGCGATCCAAAACAACTGCCGCCAACCAATTTCTTCGGCCGCAACGAAGAAGACGAAGAGGTCGCCGAGCACGAAAAGGACCTCGAAAGCATTCTCGACGAGGTGAAGGCATCAGGCATTCCGGTGCGCTACCTGCGCTGGCACTATCGCAGCCGCAATGAATCGTTGATCGCCTTTTCCAACCACCATTACTATCAGAACCGCTTGGTCACGTTCCCCTCGCCCCACGTGGAAGACCGCGCGGTGCAGCTGCGCAGGATTGCCGGCACCTATGATCGCGGCAAAAGTCGCTCCAATCGCATCGAGGCCCAGGCCATTGTCGACGAGGCCGTCGGTCGGCTGCGCGCCTGGCTGGCGCTGCCGGAAAGGGAGCGCCCGACACTTGGTGTCATCACCTTCAACGCCCAGCAGCAATCGCTGATCCAGGACCTGTTCGACGCAGCCCGGCGCGACCAGCCTGAGCTCGAATGGTTCTTCGCCGAGGACCGCATCGAGCCGGTCATCGTCAAGAACCTCGAAAACGTGCAGGGCGACGAGCGCGACGTGATCCTGTTTTCGATCACCTTCTCCGAGGATGCCGCCGGCAAGCGCAGCATGGATTTCGGCGCCCTCAATCGCGACGGCGGCGAGCGCCGGCTCAATGTCGCCGTCACCCGCGCCCGCCAGGAACTGCTGGTCTTTTCCGGCTTCACCGCCGACCAGATCGACGTCAACCGCACCAAGGCACTGGGCGTCCGGCACCTCAAAGCCTTCCTCGACTTTGCCGAACGCGGCGCCATTGCCCTGCCGGCACAGGACGAAGGCTCGGTCGGGGCGCTGGAATCGCCCTTCGAGGAAGCCGTTGCCGCACAGCTCGAAGCCCGCGGCTGGGAGATCGTGCCGCAGGTCGGCATTTCCGGCTTCCGCGTCGATATGGGCATTCGCGATCCCGATCGGTCCGGCACCTATCTCGCCGGCGTCGAATGCGACGGCGCCACCTACCATAGCTCCGCCACGGCGCGGGACCGCGACAAGGTGCGCGAGCAGGTGCTGCGCGGCCTGGGCTGGACCATTTTGCGCGTCTGGTCGACCGACTGGTGGTTCGACCCCGCAGGCGCCATTGAGCGCCTCCACACCGCACTGACCGAGCAGCTAGAAACCGTGCGCGCAAAGCGCGCCGAGACCGAGGCGGCGGACGCAGAAGCGGTCTCCACCCGCCATTGGGACATGGGCGAGGAGGTAGAAGCCGCAACCGAAACCGGCCTCAGCGAAGAGGCCGCACCGGCCTTTATCATGCCCGAGGATGTGCTGCCGGAGGTTCCATCGGACCTGCCACCAATGGCGGCGCCCGAACCCATGCGGCTGATGGAAGCGGCGACGCCGGTCCAGCCGCCAGCGCCGGTGATCGCGCCCTCAGTGTCGCCGCCAAGTCCCGAGGTTGCGCGGTACCAGATCACGGACCTCTCCGCTTTTCCCGCCAATCCCGACCGCTTCTACGAGTTCGACTATCGCGGCACGCTCAAATCCATGGTCGATGCGGTGATCGCGCAGGAAGCCCCGCTGCGGGACGATGTCCTCGCTCAGCGCATTGCCCGCGCCCATGGCTGGCTGCGCACCGGCCAGCGCATCCGGGAGCGGATCGACATCTATCTGCGCGACGTTGACCGCACCGAGGAGAGCAGCGGCACCTTCCTGTGGCGGAAGGACAGTGTCACACCGCTCCTCGACTACCGCCCCCATGCCAACGAAGAATCCCGGCGCGGCATCGGCGACATTGCCATCGCCGAACTGGCCTCGGTAGTCATTGCCCATCCCGATCTGCTCGACCAGCGCGATCCCGCCTCCGATCTAGCGCGTCTCCTCGGCGTCGAGCGCCTAGCGGCCAGTTCGCGAACAAGGCTCGACGAGGCTATCGCGCGCGCCCGCCAATCTATGCAGAATTGAGAATCATGTTTCGCTTCATTCATTCCTCCGATCTGCATATCGGCAAACGCTTCGGCAATTTCCCGGAAGACCTGCGCGGCCGCCTGCGCGAGGCGCGTCATGGCGCCCTCGTCCGCCTTGCCCAGCAGGCCCGCGCCCATGGCGCCGGCACCGTGCTTTTAGCCGGCGACACCTTCGACACCGAAACGCCGACCCCGCAAATGCTGCATCACGCCATGCAGGAGATGCGGCAGGCGGAGGACCTGACCTGGGTCATCCTACCCGGCAATCACGATTCCCTCCTGGCCGACGAACTCTGGCAGCGCGCTCGCGCCATCCTACCGCCCAATGTGATCCTGGCGCTGGAGCCAAAGCCGGTCGAGCTGGCCGCCAATGTCGTGCTGCTGCCCGCGCCCTGCACCACGCGTCGTCCCGGACGCGATCTCACCGACTGGATGACCGGCGCCACAACGCCCGAGGGCAGTTTGCGGCTGGCGCTCGCCCATGGCCCGGTGCTCGATTTTTCCGAGGACGGCGCCAAGGGCGATATCATCGCGCCCAATCGGGCGGCATTGGCCGGTCTCGACTATCTGGCGCTAGGCGATTGGCACGGCCAGATGCGCCTTAATGAGCGCAGTTTCTATAGCGGCGCGCCCGAGCCGGATCGCTTCAAACATGCCCGGCCCGGCGAAGCGCTGCTGGTGTCCATCGCCGCCTCTGGCGCGGTGCCCGAAGTGTCTGCCGTCCCCACGGCCAGTTTCGCCTGGCAAATACAGCCGCTCGAACTGCTGGGCGATGACGATGGCCTTGCAGCGCTCGACGCCCTTCTGCCACTGGCCGGCGATCGTCGCCAGACCCTGTTGCGCCTCAGCCTTTCAGGCCATGCCCGCATCGCCACGCGCACGGCACTGGCAGCGATGACCGAGGCCCTCGCCCCCCAATTCGCCCATTTCGAAGTCGATGACGCAGCTTTGCTGACAGCCTGCGAGGCCAGCGACCTCGAACGCATCGATCATGCCGGGGCGCTTCGTCTCGCCGCCGAGGCCCTGCTGGCCGAAGGCGATGACGCTACCCGGTCGGCAGAAGATCGCGCCGTGGCCCAGGCGGCGCTTATGCGCCTCTTCACCTATTGCGCGGAGATCGACGCATGAAGCTCCGCGCCCTACGCCTCCACAATGTGAAGCGCTTCGCCGGTCGCGGCGTCGCCATCGAGAACATCGGCGACGGCGTCAATGTGCTGACCGCCGCCAATGAGTTCGGCAAGTCGACCTCGTTCGAGGCGCTGCACGCCCTGTTCTTCCAGCCCCATACCGGCACGCCGGGCAGCGTGCAGATGCTGCGCCCCTATGCGGGCGGCAATCCGCTGGTCGAGGCCGATATCGAAACCGAGGACGGCGCCTTTCGCCTCACCAAGCAATTTTACAGCGGCCGCCAGGCGCGCGTGACGGAGCTCCGCACCGGCCGCCTCGTGGCCCAGGCGGACGAAGCGGAAAAATTCATCGCCGATCTGACGCGCGGCGGCGCAGGCGGACCATCAGGCCTGCTCTGGGTGCGACAAGGCCTCACGGGCCTCGAAAAGCGCAGCAAGTCGGACGAGGAAAGCGACCGCCGCGTGCGCGAAACCCTGCTCTCCTCGGTGCAGGGCGAGGTCGAAGCCCTCACCGGCGGACGCCGCATGGCCGAAATTCTTGCCGCCTGCGAGGAAGCGCTTGCGCGCTTCGTCACAGCGGGCATGAAGCCAAAGGCTGGCGGTCCCTACCGCGAGGCGCTGGACGACTGCGAAGAGTTGGAGGCGCGCGAAAAGCAACTGGCCGCCGACGTCACCCTGCTGCGCGACGCTCTGGATCGTCGCCGCGCCGCCACGCGTCGACTGGCCGAGATCGAGGCGCCAGACGAAGTGGCCGCGCGCGCCGAGGCCATCACCACGGCCGAAGCCGCCTATCGCACCGCGCAATCGCATAGCGACGCCCTGCGCGCCGCCGAAGCCGATCTGGCGTTGGCGGAGGAGCAATATCGCACCGCCGCAGCAGCCCTCGGGAATTATGAAAATGCCCTCGCTCGCGCCAGTGTGGTCGAGCAGCAATCCGGCCTCGCCAAGCAGCGCTTACATCAGGCCGAGGCGCGTCACAATGAGGCGCTGGCGGAAAACGATCGCCTGCAGGCTGCCATGCAGGCGGCCGAAGCCGACGAGCGCACGGCGCGCGAGAACAAGTCCATGCTCGATGCCGCCGAGGCTGCCCGCGACGCCGCCGAGCGCTACGCCGTGGCAAGCGATCTGCTCGACCAGGCCGTGGCCATCCGCACCCGGATCGAGACCGGCGAAGCCCTGCTGGCCACCCAGCAGGTGCCGGAAAAAGCGATCGAGCAGTTGGAGGCTCTGGACATCGAGCTGGTGCGCCTCCACGCGCTGCAGTCGACCGCCCTGCCCAGCCTGCGCATGGCCTATGCCAATCCTACCGATCCCCAGATTTCCCTTGCAGGCAAGGCGCTGACGCATGACAGCGACAAGGTTTTCAGCGGCACGATCGAACTCGACATCGCCCATCTCGGTCGCTTGACCATTCGCAGCCAGCACGTGGACGACGTGGCCGAGGCCATTACGCTGACAGAAGGCAAGATCCGTTCATTGCTCGCTGGTATTGGCGTCGACAGCCTCGCCGCTGCCCGCCAGCGTCAGGCCAAGGCGCGCGAAAAATCTAACGAACTTGTGCTCGAGCGCCAGATGCTCAAGCAGATCGCACCCGAGGGCGTGGACACTCTGCGCGAAACCGTCACCCGTCTCGATGCCCTGCGCGGCGACGCGCTCGAAATCAAGTTCGACGCCAGCGCCATCATCGAGGCGCTTCGCCTCGCCGAAGCCCGGATCACCGCCAGCCGCAATGAGACGCGCCAGGTGCTGCCGCTGGTCGAAGCCACCCGCAAGGACCTGCTCGACGCCCACGCGGCGCAAGCTGAAACGCAAGCGGAATTGCGGGCTCTGGAGAGCACTCTCGGCCCCGTGGATCAGCGCCAATCCAGGCACCAGTCCCTCGCCAGCGCTGCCCATGCCAGCCGCGAGCGTCGCGATGTGTCGGAAGCGTCAGTCGCGCCGCTGCGCGCCACCAGCCAAGATCTGGCGGCGACCGAACTCGCCCTCAAACGCGTGCGCGCCGTCGCCCAGGCCGCCGAGCAGGAAATCAAGCTCCACAGCCAGGAACTCGCCGATCTCAACGGCCAGATCCGCGTCCAGGCCAATAATGCCGTGGAGGAAACCTGGCTCGAAACTCAGGACCTGCTGGCCGCCGCGCGGGAAAAAGCCCGACGCTACGAGACCGAGGTCAAGACACTCGACCGGCTCCGGCAGACCCTGACCACCGCCCGCTCATCCGCCCGCGATCTCTATCTGAAGCCCGTCATCACCGAACTGCGTCCACTCATCGGCCTGTTGTTCGAAGACATCACGGTCGCCTTCAACGAAGACACGCTGCTGCCCGAAACCGTGCGGCGCAATGGTCAGCAGGAAGAGGTGGACCGGCTGAGCGGCGGCATGCGCGAGCAGCTCTCCATCCTCACACGCCTCGCCTTCGCCCGCCTCTTGGCCCGCAACGGCCGCCCGGCCCCTGTCATCCTCGACGACGCGCTCGTCTATTCCGACGACGACCGAATCGAGCGCATGTTCGAGGCCCTGCACAGCCAGTCCCGCGACCAGCAAATACTTGTATTCTCTTGCCGCCAAAGGGCGTTCTCCAAGCTGGGCGGCAATGTCCTTACTATGTCCGACTGGTCTCCGACCTAAGCAAGGAATCGGGGCGTTGGCTTTGAGCTAAGCCGCTCCGAAGGTGGCAACCACAGTCGACGGCTGTCTGCTTTCGCGTGACTTCCACTAAAACCTGCCAGTCTGGTTCCGGCCCCATATTTGCCATCAGGGGAGCGCGTTGCAAGGGCAGGGAGGGCAAGCACGCCGATTGGCCAGCTCCGCTCGTTTCAGCACTCGTGAGACAAAAGTTGGCGAATATTACCTATTAATTTCAATGCAATAGGTGTTCGCAGTTTTGCTCTGACCGGCGCGCCACTCATTTCAAGCACTTAACTGGAAATCACCGTTTCAATTCGAGCCGCTAAAATGGCCTTTTGAAACGGTTTTGGCAAATTGGATAGTATGTCGTGATCTAGCGAAATTGCGGCTTTACCGGCGTGCAAAGGAGTGTTTAGGGCTGGGAAGACCCTTAAACCAGCCGGTGGCAGAATTGCGAAACTGCATTTCCTGATCAGTTCCCCTCCAGCCGCTATGTTTGATTGCCGCCAGTCTTCTGGCTCAGGAAGTGGTGAGGCGGTGGGCCTAGGATGAAGGTCAGCCCATCTCACCAACCTTATAGCGTCCTAACCGTTATTCTGCGTCACGTTCGTCAGCGACCGAAAGGGGGGCCGGTAGCTGCCTGTCCGCTGTTGGGTTCGGAAGCGAGAAAGCTGCCGGCCCTCAAGCAAATTGCCGAGAGAAGCTTCGACCCCATTTCGGTCATTTGACCACCCCGGATTTACACCCAAGAGCGGACGCTTACAGAATAGAAATGCTCGACCGTGTTCGCCCTCAGCTATTCGTCGGCAGCGTCGTAGCGTTGCCGCGAACTCTCGATGTAGCCCTGTTGGGACCGAGCCCACGACGCTAGGGTCAGGAGCGGTTCGTGCAGGGAGTGGCCTTGTTCGGTCAGTTCATAGTCGACCCGCGGCGGTATTGTCGCATAGGCCGTACGCGTTACCAGCCCGTCTCGCTCCAGTCCCCTGAGGGTAGTGGTGAGCATTTTGTGTGATAGGCCGGGTATTGCCTTTTGCAGGGCATTGAACCGCATTGGGCCACGCGACAAAGCGCCAACGATCATGATGGTCCACTTGTCCCCGATCCGCTCGAAAATCTGACCCAGCGCCTTGCAGTTCGCCGCACCTTCGGCTGCGTAGTCAAGCTCCACAAGTCGAAGCTGAGCTTTGGTCATCGTCATCTCCATTACGCACCTGAAGGTGCGTGGCGCTCGAAAACGTGCGTTCTTGCGCGCCGTCCAAGGAACCTTCATATCGCTACGCACTAAAAGAACGTAACGCAAGGTTCAACCATGAAAGCCTCCCGTCTCGTCGCTTATGGCGACTCCAGTCAGATCAGGATCGAAGACATCGCCCAGCCGGTCCCCGGCGTCGGCGAGGTGCTGGTCAAGATCGCATGCTCTGGTCTCAACCACGTCGAGACCTACCTGCGCCAGGGCTATCTCGCCCAGATGATGCCGCTCGAACTGCCGGCTACGCTTGGCATCGACCTGGCAGGCGAAGTCGCCGCGGTCGGCCCGCTTGTCACACAGTTCGCCAAGGGCGACCGGGTCATCGGCCGCCTGCAGATCAACGGCAAGGGCTCGCATGCCGACTATGCCGTCGCAGCCGTGACCCAACTCGCCAGACTTCCGGCAAGCGTCTCCTTCGAGGCCGGCGCCACGCTGGGCCTGGTCGGGCTCACCGGTCGTCAGGCCGTCGATGCCGTCGGCGCCAGCAAGGGCGACCGCGTACTGGTCACCGGCGCACTGGGCAATGTCGGTCGTACCGCCATTCAGTATCTCAAGGAACTCGGGATCACTGCCGTGGCGGGCGTTCAGGCGTCGCAGCTGGATCAAGCTGGCTCCCTGGGCGTCGACGCGATCGTTGCAGCAGATGCCGCTCCCGGCTCCTTCGACGCTGCCGTGGATACGGTTGGGGGAGCAGTGGCCGCCGCAGCGACCCGCGCGGTCAAGGATGGCGGCACTATTACGGGTGTGGCTGGCTTCCCCGAAGGCGCTGGTACCGATGGCCGCGTCAACGTGCAGAACGTCATGAGCGGCGACAATGCCGACATGCTGCAGAAGATCGCCGATGCGGCCGGCCGCGGCGAACTTGTCCTAGCGGTGGCAAAGACCTTTCCGCTGGATCAGCTCGGCGCAGCCTATGACTTCCTGGCGACGCGCCCGGAAGGCAAAGTCATCATCACCCGCTGAGGCTGACCTGAATGAATATCCTTATCTTGGGGGCGACCGGTGATTCCGGCCGCCTCACGACCGAAAAGGCGCTGGCCGCCGGCCATGACGTCACAGCCTATGTGCGCAATCCCGGCAAGGTGACGGCCAACAATCCGCGCCTCTCCGTCATCAAGGGGGAACTGGGGGACGTCGCGGCAATCCGCGCCGCCATGGAGGGGCAGGACGCCGTCATCAGCCTGCTCGGTCCCGCTGGCAAGGCCGCGGGCATGGTCTACAGCGCGGCGATGCAGACCATCGTCGAGGCGATGCGCTCGGCCGGTGTCCGCCGGCTGATCGCCACGGCGACGCCCTCTGCCGCCGACCCAAAGGATCGCTTCAGCCTGCCGTTTTGGCTCGCCGTGAAGATGATCAGGCTGATGGCCGGCGATGCTTGTGCCGATCTTTCGGCATTAGGCAAGGTTGTGAGCGACAGCGGCCTTGACTGGACGCTCGTGCGGCTGCCCTGGCTCACCTCAAAACCCCATGCAAGGCCCGCTGTCGCCGGCTATGTCGGCGACAAGTCGATCAAGCTTTTCTTCCTTTCGCGCCAGCGTTTGGCGGATTTCCTGATCGACCAGCTGACGGACACGACGTGGGTGAACAAGGCGCCTGCAATCAGCAACGGCTAGGATACGCCATGGAACTGGGCATCTACACATTTGGCGACATCGTCGCCGATCCCCATACGGGCCGCACACCCTCCGCCGGCGAGCGGATGGGGCAGATGCTCGATATGGCCAGGCTTGCCGACAACGCTGGTCTCGACATCATCGGCGTCGGCGAGCACCATGGGCTGGGCTTCGTCAACTCGGCTACCGCGACCACAATCGCCGCGATGGCGGCCGCAACCAAACGCATCCGCCTCACCAGCGCCTCGACGCTGTTGAGCACGGCCGACCCTGTGCGCACTTTCCAGGAGTTTGCGACCGCCGATCTCGTCTCCAACGGCCGTGTCGAGATCATCTTCGGGCGCGGCGCCTTCAACGACAACTTCCCGCTCTTCGGCTACGACATGAAGGACTATGACGCCCTGTTTGCCGAGAAGCTCGGGCTGTTTGCCCAGCTCAACGGCTCGGATCGCGTCACCTGGTCAGGAAAATTCCGTCCGGCCCTCAACAATGCCGAGATCGCGCCGCGACCCGCGCAGCCAAAACTTCCCGTCTGGATCGGCGCCCTGTCGCAGGGCAGCGTCGAGCGGGCCGCGGGCCGATGCCGCCGGCTGTCTATGCCCAGATGCTCTCGCCGCACGGCACCCTCGTCGGAGGCAGCGTGCAGCAGGTCATCGACAAGATCGGGATGCTCAAGGAGGCCACGGGCGCCGATCGCTATGTCGGTCAGATCGACATAGGCGGCCAGCCCTACGCGGCTGTAGCCAAGGGGATCGAGCTACTGGCGACCAAGGTCGCCGGTCACTTGCGATAAGACGGGCCTTCAGGCTTGCTGTGACTATAGACTGGACGTCAGGAGGTTCGTCATCGCATTAACCTTCATGCTGCCAGTTCTTGTAGACGAACTCTAGCGAATAGCCGTCTAGGTCGGTGACCTGCGCTGCATAATAGCGTGGGTCGTAATGGAGCTGTGGCCCCGGCGGATGGACGCTCCGGGCGCCCGCGGTCAGTGCTGCTGCGTAGGCGGCATCGACCATGTTGCCGGAGTTGGCGACCAGGCCAACATGCACTGCGCCCGGCGCTGCTTTGCCCGCCCGCAGCCAGAAGAACATTCGGCCATTTGCTCCAAAGCCCCTGAGGTCGGGATGGCCCGCGGGACCTTGGTTGCCGTCATAGTCCAGTCGCCGGTTGATCCCCAGGATCGGGAGAACCGCTTCGTAAAAGCCGATGGCGCGGTCGAGATCGCCAACGGTGAGAAAGATGTGGTCCAGCATATTTGTCCCTTCTAAGTTAGCCACCGGCCGGGTTGGGCGGAGTGGGCAATCTTCTTGGACTGACCTGTTGGCTAAATCTGTCAGGAGCTTGCAGTCAGTCTGCAGAGAGTAATTGTAGCGAAGAGGTATGAGGCTCGGCCCAAGCTCGCAGACCGACTTCACGACCGAATGGTGGTATGTTTTGGGGAGCTGGAAATACCCCAAATGATCAGCTGATCTCGAAGCAAATAGGCCCATAACTCGAATCCGCGGCGCCGCTTGAAGCTACCCTCGCGCAACCCATACTGCTGCCTAGGACCGGAACCTCAGTGCATCGACGAGGATCTGGAACGCCGGGGAATTCTGCCGACGGCTGGGATAGTAGAGATGGTAGCCGTCGAAGGTCGGCATCCAGTCATCGAGGACACGGACAAGCGTGCCGGTTTCCAGATGTGACGCGACAATGTCCTCAGGCACGCAGGCAAGTCCCGCCCCCACAAGCGCTGCAGACAGGATGTGACTGCTGCTGCTGAACGCCAGTTGCCCATCGACCCGAACATTGAGCCGCCGCCCATCGCGTTCGAACTCCCAGGCGTAGTTTCCCCCATAGGTCGGGAGCCGCAGATTGATGCAGTCATGTTCGGTCAGGTCTTGCGGGGTTGCTGGCACTGCCCGTCCCGCCAGGTAGCTCGGAGCACCTACAATCGCCATGCGCCAATCCGGCCCTATCCGCACCGCAATCATGTCCTTGGCGAGCTGCTCGCCCAGGCGCACACCAGCATCATAGCGCTGAGCGACAATGTCGACAAAGCCGTTTTCGGCGATGATCTCAAGGCGGATATCGGGATAGTTTTCAACAAAGCTTTGCAGGCCTGGCCATAGCACCGAATTGACCGCGTGTTCGCCGGCAGTCAACCGGAGCGTCCCGGCTGGTTTATCCCTAAATTCACTGACCTGCTCAAGCGCCGCATCGACCTCCAGGAAGCGCGGTTCGACCGTCGCAAGCAGATGCTCGCCGGCCTCGGTCGGAGAGACGCTGCGCGTGCTTCGTGTGAGAAGCCTAACCCCAAGCCGCTTTTCCAGCCGGCTGAGCGCGTGGCTGATTGCCGACTGCGAAACGCCGAGACGCCCAGCGGCGCGGGTAAAGCTGCGCTCCTGCGCAATGGTGATGAAAGCAATGAGATCGGCAACTTTGTCGCGGTCCATCCAGATATCTATCATGAATCTCATTCATGACATCAAGCAGAATTTCCCCGCTAATAACATGAGCTGAACCGACCTATCTTGTGCCGGGGTGCCTGCAGGTACCGTTGCGGACATCCTCAACAAGAAAGGGCCGCTTATGACATCCGTGCCAAATTTCAAGCTCAACAATGGCGTTGGAATCCCGGCCATCGGTCTTGGCGTATTCCAAACCCCGCCCGCCGATACCACTGCTGCCGTACAGGAAGCTTTGCGCGTCGGCTACCGCCACATCGACACAGCCGCCGCCTATGGCAACGAGCGCGAAGTGGGCGAGGGCATCCGGATGTCGGGCGTCCCCCGCGAACATATCTTCATCGAGACGAAAATCTGGATCAATGACTATGGCTTTGATGAAACCCTGCACGGTTTTGAGAAGAGCGCGAAGAAGCTGGGCGTCGAGCAGATTGATCTGTTGATCCTGCATCAGGCGCTACCTTCCGCTTTTGACAAAACCCTGGCTGCCTATCGGGCGCTCGAAAAACTGCTGGCAGACGGCAAGGTGCGCGCCATCGGCGTCAGCAATTTCATGCCCGAGCATATCAAAAGCCTGCTGGCGAAGACCGACGTCGTGCCAGCGGTCAACCAGATCGAACTGCACCCCTACTTTCAGCAAGCCACTTTGCAGAAGCTGCATCGAAAGCATGGCATCCTGACGCAGGCCTGGTCCCCGATCGGGGGGATTACCTTCTACCGCGGAAGTGGCAAGAGTTCGCTCGAAGACGCAACGATCGTGGCTATCGCGCAGGCGCATGGCAAGTCAGCGGCCCAGGTCATGCTGCGCTGGGGGCTGCAGCACGGTCGCTCCGTGATCCCGAAGTCGGTCAAGCCCGACCGCATTGCCGAGAACTTCGACGTCTTCAACTTCGAGCTGACCTCCAAAGAATTGGCGGCAATCGATGGCTTGGAGACCGGCACCCGTGGCGGTCCGGAACCCGATTTCATTACCCTCGACAATTTCAGCCGGGTCATCCCGGAAGCGTGAGGAGACAGGACATGAAAAAGAGAAAACTCGGCAAAAGCGGCCTTGAGGTTTCGGCCATTGGCCTGGGCTGCATGGGCATCAGCCAGTCTTACGGCGCTCCCCTGGAGTCCCCAGTAGGCGTCAAGCTCATCCGCGACGCCTTCGAGCGCGGAATTACCTTCTTTGACACCGCAGAGGTCTATGGTCCTTACAAGAACGAAGAGGTTGTCGGCGAAGCGCTACAGCCTATCCGCGACCAAGTGGTGATCGCCACCAAGTTCGGCTTCGACATCGACGGTAGCGGTGTACCCGACAGCCGGCCCGAACGCATCCGCAAGGCTGTGGAGGGCTCGCTCAAGCGGCTGCGCACCGACCATATCGACCTGCTCTACCAGCACCGGGTCGATCGCACTACGCCAATGGAGGATGTCGCCGGCACGGTCAGGGACCTAATCGCGGAAGGCAAAGTGAAGTATTTCGGCTTGTCGGAAGCTGGTGTCGCCAACATCAGGCGAGCTCATGCCGTGCTACCCGTTACGGCCCTGCAGAGTGAGTACTCCCTGATGTGGCGCGAACCTGAAGACCAGATCCTGCCGGTGCTGGAAGAACTCGGCATCGGCTTTGTTCCATTCAGTCCACTCGGCAAGGGCTTTCTGACCGGCACGATCGACACCAGTACCAAATTCGCCGACAAGGATTTCCGCAATTCCGTACCGCGCTTCGATGCGGAGAACCGCGCCGCCAACCAGGCGATCGTCGACACAGTCTCGCGCATCGCGGCCGACAAGCAGATCACGCCCGCCCAGCTGGCACTTGCTTGGGTTCTGGCGCAAAAGCCCTGGATCGCGCCGATTCCTGGCACCACCAAGCTGCATAGGCTGGAGGAAAACATTGGCGCTTGCGACGTTACGTTTACCGACAGCGACCTGTCCGAAATCGAGCAGGCCGTAAGCGGCATCGAGATCAAGGGGGATCGTTATTCTGCCCTCAACCAGGGGCGGATCGACAGATAACTGTTGTTCCTCCCTCCCAGAAACCAGCCCCAATGCCGTCACAAGTCCAGCAGGCAGACATTTCGATGACAATGACCGCGACCCATCCTGAGACCTATCGGGGTGTTTGGCTGACTGTGTTGCTAAGCGCTCTGCTGGGTTTCGCTTCGATATCGACCGATCTTTACCTGCCTGCCGTGCCCAGCATGGGATTGAGCCTGGGCGCTACGCAGGGGCAACTGGAACTCACCATCTCGTGTTACCTGCTCGGGTTCGCGTTCGGCCAGCTCTTCTGGGGCCCGGTCAGCGACCGGTTTGGGCGCAAAGTGCCTTTGATGCTTGGCATCACCATCTTCGTGTTGGGCGCCGCCGGTTGTGCACTATCGACAAATGCTGTCCAGTTGATCGCCTACCGCATCGTCCAGGCGCTCGGCGCCAGTGCGGGTGTGGTCATCGGTCGGGCCATGGTGCGCGATCTGTTCCACAAGGACGAGGCAGCCCGGATGCTCTCGACACTAATGCTTATCATGGGCGTCGCCCCGATGCTGGGGCCATCGGTGGGTGCCCAGATCCTGGCCTTCTCGTCGTGGCATTACATCTTCTGGACCCTGGTCGCGATCGGCATAACGACTTTTCTCGGCGTTGGGCGGACCGCAGAATCTCTTCCGAGTTCCGCGCGATCAGGCGGGACGTTGGTCGAGGCCTTTGCCGCCTACGGACACCACCTCCGAAACCCCAGGTTGATGGCCTACGCGGCTATCATGGCTTGTTTCGGGGCCGGCGTGTTCGCCTATGTCGCCGGCTCTTCCTTTGTGTTCATCGAGCATTATGGCCTCGCGCCAGCCAGCTATGGGCTGATCTTTGCCTCGAGAATCGGGGGCATCATGTTGTCCAACACGTTGAACCTGCGACTCGTCGCCCGGATGGGTAGCGACCGAATGATGCTGCTGGGCACGTCCATCGCAGCAGTCGCTGGCATTGCCATCCTGGTCATTGCTTCTACTGGATGGGGAGGATGGCTTGGTCTTGCTGCGGCGCTTTTCGTCTATATCGGGATGAACGGGCTAATCGGCGCAAACACCATTGCCGGTGGCCTATCCAGCGTGAACCAGGGAACGGGTTCGGCGTCGGCCCTTCTTGGCTTCGCACAGTATGGGGGCGGCATGGTCGGTTCGGCCCTGGTGAGCACATTTGCCAACGGCACGCCATGGCCCATGGCTCTCACCATCTGCGTCGGCACACTATGTGCAGGATCGATAACGTGGCTTCTGAACGGCAGAGAGAACACCCACTAGCTGCCCGCTGCGACGGATGTGTTCGCCACGAGGCCATCCTCTCGAACTGCCCGCTAAAAGCCACCCTTTCTACGCCGCAATTGCCATAGCCTGGACTTGAGCGGAACGGCGGCTTTTGGGAATTCGAAGCGGCTGTCTGGACGGCCGGAATGAGGGCGCGTTGTCGCCGAAAAGTGCGCCGCCACCTAGATCGTGGATCCCAATTCTGCTGCTCAGTGGCTATGTGGCAGGAACCCACTCCCTATTGGTCGCTTGGCCGGAAGACGGCAAATGAGTCCCACTGACCAAGAACCATGCTGTCAGCACGGTTCAAACGGCATATGCAACCATCAGCAGCATGGCGGAGCTTTCCCCGAAAATGCCGACGCTGATCTCCGCAACACTATTCGGACAGAACTCGCGAACCCGGTACTTAGCGATCACTGAGCCCCTCAAGGCCATCGCACCATGGAAAATGATAAAGCTCGATCCATACAGCGCGATACCCGCTATAATGATAGCCTGCACTCGATATTGGGAGGCCGCTACGATGCCCCAGTTTGCGAAAGTGCTTCAATTAGGAAATTTTCGGGCTGTTCGCCTTCCAGACGACTTCCTCCTTGAGGGAGATGAGATCGAAATTTCGCAAGAAGCCGATACTCTGATCCTTCGTCCAAGGAGTGACGCTTCCAGACATAGGCCTTCTTGGGATGCGGTTATCCATCGCGGTGTCAGCGACGACTTCTTTTCAAAAGGCCGTCAGCAACCCGGAAACCAGAAACGACCCGATCTCGATTGGGTCTTTCCGTGATCTCATAGTCACTCGATCCCTATGGCTTCGCTGCGCTGACGATGCAATGGGCCAACGAATCCGACGGTGAGATTTATGGATTGGACAACCTCTTTCTAAAAGTCCCGTTTTCCGGCCCCTTTTAGCTCCGTGGGTTTCATGCCGTATCCCTTTGTTAGGTGTAACAGCACGCCTTAGTTTGATTTTTTAATTCTTTGCGGCGATCATCGCCGCAAATTTATGCCCTTGTAAACTTCTAGGATTGTGTTAATTTAACAAAATAGGCAAGTGCGGCGATGGTCGCCGCATAGATTGGTATCCGCAAATGCCAACGAATGCTGCACGACGCCATATATTGCTCGAACTGATTCCTCACGGGCTTCCTGTGACGAAGAAATGGCTTTTGGCCCAAGGCCCGGAGTTCGACCGGCACGCTGTCGATAATCTTGTCAAAAGCCGGCAGCTAGAGGTCTTGGCCCCTGGTGTCTATAAACTCCCGGCCACACGCTTGAGTTGGGAAGGTGTGGTTGCGTCCTTGCAGACGATCTTGGGATTGGATCTGTTCGTCGGCGGCATGAGCGCGCTGGAAATACATGGCTATTCCCACTACCTCCCGCTCTCGCACCAACACACAGTCCACCTATACGGTAGTGATCCTCTGCCTAGCTGGGTCAATGGCTCCGTGGCGGATGTGACCTTCGTCCGGCATTCCGCACTGCGTACTCTCGACGAAGCGGGCCTGGTCACGCGGCAGATCGACAATATGAGGGACAATAGCCTGCAATACAGCTTGTCTTCGGCAGAGCGGGCCTATCTTGAGATCCTAATGGATGTCCCCGAGGACATATCTTTCGAACACGCCGATCAGCTTCTGCAAGGGATGATGTCATTATCCCCGCGTAAGCTCGAAACGCTGTTGCGTGCATGCCGGGATATAAAGGTCAGACGACTTTTCTACTGGCTGGCTGAACGACATCATCACCCCTGGCTTGACCGTTTGTCGGGTCCAACAGAGTTGGATGATCTCGGTCTAGGCAGCGGCAACAGGATGCTCGTCAAAGGCGGCAAGCTGGTAACCCGATATATGATAACCGTGCCGGAGGACATGTGGACACCAACACCTCATATTACCGACAGGTAAGGCTGCTAACGCGGATATTACCGCTGGTTGCCGCCGAAAAGGTCTTTGCCCTCAAGGGCGGCACGGCGATCAATCTCTTCATTCGAGATATGCCGCGTCTGTCCGTCGACATCGATCTTGTTTACCTGCCGATGGATGATCGTGAAACAGCATTGGCGGTCACCGCCGAAGCGCTGGCACAGATCGCTCGAGCCATCACCAGTGCCTTTCCCGGAGCCGAAATCGTCAAATCCTTCGAGGACCAAAAAGACGCTTTGCGGCTCTTCGTGGCACAAGGCGGCGACCGCATCAAAATTGAACTGTCGCCAGTTTTGCGCGGGTCGGTGTTCCCGCCTGAAAAACGGGAGGTCTCTCCAGCAGTTGAAGACGAATTCGGCTATGTGCGCATGCAGCTATTGGCACTTCCCGATCTTTATGCCGGAAAGCTGTGCGCGGCCCTCGACAGGCAACATCCGCGCGACCTGTTTGATGTGAAGCTGCTGATGGAAAACGAAGGTATCAGCGCCGATCTCATCCGTACATTTCTCGTCTACCTCATCAGCCACAACCGCACTATGGCCGAGCTATTGTCGCCGGTCCGCAAAGATATTGCTGGCCTCTATGAGGGCGAATTCACCTCGATGGCCCGGATTGAGGTGCCACTGGATGAATTGCTGGAGGTGCGCGAGCGCCTAATTCAGACGATCAACACCAGTCTGACGGATAGGCAGAAGGAATTTCTCGTCGGGTTCAAATCGGGACAACCCGATTGGGTTCTGCTCGACGTACCCCATGCCTCTCAGCTGCCAGCTGTGCGCTGGAAGCTGAGAAACCTGAAGAAGATGCCGGTTGATCGCAAAAACAAGGCACTGGCGGCATTGGAAGATGTGCTGAACCGCACCTCTGGTTGGTGATGCTCCTGCGATTTATACGCGGCACCGCATATATGGATTTTATGCGCTTCTCCGCATAGCTCACACACGTTCGCAATTTATGGATTTGCTCGAGGGAATCCGAGGTCTGGAACTGGTCGGCACCCCATCAGGTTGCATACAGACCACTGACCAAAGTTTCAGTATAAATTTTGGTCAGTGGTCCAAGGGTATGTTGCGTCACATGCGCCGCGATTTAGGTCCTACCTAAGTTCAAATAGGTCGCCAACGGGTCAGGTTACCTCTTCGTCCAGTAGAGTTGTTGCACCATCGAGCTGCCTCGGCGCAATGGCCTCAAGATGCAGATTGATGCCGACGGGCAGCCTCTCCGGAACACTAGGTATCATTCGCAAAGGCGAGCCTGATGGCATCGCGTTGCTTGCCCATCGTGCCGTCCTTTCGGAAGCGTGTGCCATCTATGACAAAGATGACGCCTTTCTCGGTAGAATAGGCCGAGACGCTTGTTACGGCGAGACGGGTGCTACGGCCTTGATTATGCGTGGTCAAGATGTCACCGACGTCGATCCCGAGGATTGAACTTGCGACGGTCGAACGTTCGACATCGAGTTCCGTCTCCCATCGTTCGAGTTCTTCTTCGATCCGTGTCCAAGCATGGCGCGCCGATTGGAAAGGGCGCTCGGTCCCGAACCAGATTCGATCGGCTAAGGCGAGCGCATCATTGGGTACATTCCGTTCCATTGCCCGTGCAGCATTGGAGAGTATTTCGTAGACCTGCTCGGCCTCGACAAGCGTCTGGAGCCGGTTGCGGAAAGGGGTTACTACCGCCCGGGTGATTGAGGTGGGAAGAGGCAACTCACGAACGGGCATATAGTCGATCGGCATGATTTCCCGCAGCGTCAATCTTTCTGTGCCATGCGCTCCGGCGGGCTTTCGTCTTTCCACGACCGCCGCAAGCTTTCGATCCAGATTTCTGTCGCTGAGACGCAAAGGAAACTGTCCAGGAACATGTGCGAATCCGGGGTGTGGATATAGCGAGTGGACCAAGTGTGGTCTGCCGACGTTAGCGGCCTCACTACGTGATGGAGCTTGTAATCTTTAACTATACGCACAAAAGCGGCGATCCGTTCCTGCAAGGAAGCTGTCAGACGAACGAGAACCGCTGGTCCGCCGTCACTTGACCACCTGTTCCTCCTCTCGTTTTCGAATATGAGCAATTGGGGCTGGGCGCGAGGAAGAAGCTTTGCGACGAGACCGGAGATACATCCCTGCAGTGAATGGCTCCAGCGAGCATCTATCTTGCCTTGCTTGATCCATTCTTTCGCCCGGTTTTGGATTAGGAGCAAAAGTTGGGACGCAAGGTCTGGGGTCAGGTTCGGCAGCCTGCCCCCCTTCAATTCAGCGGCTTGAACGTCGATACCTTGGGCCTTCAGATCCGCTAGCGCGGTACCGTAAAATTGTTGTTGAAGCTTGGACAGCGCGCCAGCAGCTTTCATACGTTCCGTTTTGCGCCGGCGGTTTTCAAGCTCTTCAAGGAAAGCATCCAGAGGTGGTCGCCGCGGGGTTTGGCCCGCTTGAATCCTGGCCCAGTAACCCCGTGGTGGTTTGGGGACCTGCAGGCGCTTGCAGAGTTTGGCGAGCGCCACATCAGATATACTCAGTTCCTTGGCGATCTCGCTGGTTGGTCTTTCCCAGACCAAGGCGAAGAGCTCCTCGCGAGACAATTTGTGTCGCATCATAGTTTCCCAGAAAAGCGGCCACCTCCCGATATGAACAAGTTAGGCGCCGCAGACCCGTCACTGAATCTGGGCTTCTAACCTGCGGAAACTCGGTTTATCCAAGTTATGTCATGAGGGGCGGACGGTGGCGCCTTATTCCAAGGGGATATTTAATTTCTGAAACGGTTTTTGAAACGGTTTTGGCAGAACGGGATATCTGGAGGTCGATTTACGACATGACTCGAAAAATCCCGATAGTAATTTGAAATTTAATTGCTTTCCTATGCTTTGTAGAAACTAGAAGGGCCGCCGGATATTGCGTCGCACGGTGCATTTGTGACTACGAATCTGGGGGTCAGGAGTTCGAATCTCTTCGGGCGCGCCATCATTTCCCTAACGAAATCGACGCCTTGCATTACATTTTCGCCGTTGGCGGAGGCTGCTATGTGCCACGATGTGCCGTCCAGCTAAGTTGTTGCAAATCAACGGGCGTAAACTGGCACAAAGCTGCGACATGGCACATGCCCTAGCCCGCTGAAATGCATGTGCACGATGCGCACTTGCTCGACACCCAGCGCGAGTCTACCCGCCTCGCCTTGCGCGATGAGCTGCACGAAACATTCGCCGCCGGTGCCGCCGAAGATTTCATCGCAATACGGGTCTGAGCTGCTTGATCGAGTTGACCCAGTTTCCCAATGATTTCGGTGAAGAGCGCTGATGGATCCTGCAGCTTCTTTTTGAGGTCATCGGCCGAATAACCTAGCCGACCGAATGTCTCGGCTGCGGAACCGCCGCCGCTTACCACAAATTCGTCGGCGCGCAGGTTGAGTTCCTTGATGCCGTCCCCAGGCTGTCAACCTCGATACGGTTTTGCTTGGCGACAAAGGAAGCTCTTGAAAAGCTTCGACCCCTAGGCTGGCCCACTTAGCTTCATCACCAATACGGGCGATCCCATTTGCAATCTGCCGCACCTAGCGAACCAGCCCAGCGGCTCCCAACGCCGCATTGGGAGCCGCCAAGCCTTTGGCGAACCGACGCGTACTGGGGGATGGGTGAAAATGCACCTCGTTCGATCAGCGTACGACCCTCGATACAAGTAGCTATCGGTTCTCTTAGAGGCGCTTGTTCAATATGTGAGCAAAATGCTTGGCCGCTTGGCCAATGCGATCTGAGCAGGGCGTGGGAGCGGCGGATATTTCAGTCCCTTCTTTGACGATCTCGAACACGGAATAGGCAGAAATCTGTGCGCGAAAATATCCAAAGAGAGGCATGAGTTGGCTCTCGATCATCATTGCGTGACGACGACTGCCCCCTGAAGCACCAAGCAAAACCAACTTCCCCGCAATCGCATCCCGATCTAGAAAATCGATGAAGTGTTTGAAAAGCCCTGGATAAGAACCATTGTGAACGGGGGTAACGAGCACAAGGGCATCGGCCGTTTCCAGAGCGGCTAGCACCTGCATGGCCGGTGGGGCTAATTCATCGCGCGTCAGTGCTGTACCGAAGGCTTTTCCGGCGTCAACGAGATCGACCGGTACAAGATCGACGTCCAAATGGACGGCTATCGCCTCGCCTATGCGCAATGCCAGTGCGCGAGAATTCGAGGGCCGCCTTGTGTTTCCCGAGAAAAGGACAACGCGTGGACGGCTGTTGCCGTTCTGGTTCGATTCAATTGGCATTGCGAGAAAAGTCCGCCAGCTTGGCGTAGAAATCGCTCATCACAGCATTCCGGTCAATTTGCCTGACATAGCGCATCAAGGGTCGCCCTGCGTCCGTGCTCCACGTGGCGTTGTCGGTAAGGATCGGTGTGGGCACAAGCACGCTCGGACACCAATCAGGCTCGATCAGCCAGGCGATTGCCGCCATGTCCCAGATGACCTTGCTCCAGCCGGGAGGACGGCCCGCGCCATATTCCTTGAAGCGCTGCGAGAGAAAGGCGCCAATCGGCCCGGCGGGTTCAACATAACGCTCGAATTCGGGGATGGTGGCGACGAGATGCGACGCCACACCCCGGCAAGGAACCAGTACCAGCGGCACTTGGCTCTCGAACAGGACCTGAGCCCCGCCTACATCCTGAATAAGGTTGAATTCCCGCAGATCCGGCCATTCCAACGCGTGTCCGCCGAGCCAGATCACAACTACTCGGTCGATGATGTCCGGAGCTTTCAGCAGGGCCGAGGCAATGGTGCTTATCGCGGCTATGGCGATGACATAGAGCGGATCGGAGGGGTTGGACGCGCGGGCGCGACGCACGAGATCGTCCACCGCCTCCGCATTCCGGGCCTGCTTTTGCGACCCCACAAATTCACGCACACCACGGAAGACAAAGCCCTCAGAGCGGCGGCCCAGACGTTCAAGCAAGCGTAGGATCTCGGCATGGCTCAGTTCCATCCCATGCTCGGCACTGTCAGAACGCGCATTGTGAAACGGCGCGGCGTATATCGCTTCGGTGCTGATCCGATCACTGGAGAGCAGGAGCTGCGTCAGTGCGAATTGATCATCGATCTCGTTGAATGTATCGGTATCGAGAACGGCCCTTATGCGCCCTCGCGGCGGCTGCAGCAGATTGATCCGTACTGCATCGGAAAGTGCGGATGGCATGGTGGTCTCCAGGGAAAGAGCAATTAGTGGTCGCGCATTTCTCGATAGGCAGTCTGCAATCGATGAAAGCTGTCGAGGCGCCGCGCATGAGCGTTCCGATCTTGGTCGGATGGACTGACGATCTCATCCATGCTGGACATCGTCTTCATGGCCGTTCGCAAGTCCGGCGCATGCCCTGAAGCCATGGCACCGAGCATGGCGGCGCCAAGCAGAACCGGCTCATTGGTCTTGACCGTGGCGATGTCGATATTGGCCGCGTCGGCGAGAAGCCTGCGGACGAGCGGGCTCCGGGCGGCGCCACCGCTGATCACCACGCTGGAAATGGTAACGCCCCTGCCCCCCAAGGCATCCAAAATCTGGCGCAGGCCATAGCCAATAGACATAACTCCAGCAATGTAGAGGCGCACGAGGCTGGACTCATCGGCTTCCAGCCCAAGTCCCGCGACCACCGCTTTGGCAGCGGGATCGGCAAAAGGCGCGCGATTGCCGATAAATTCGGGAATGATATGAAGCCCTTTGACTGCCTCAGTCGGGGTGATTTCTTCCAGCATGATCTGAGCGCGGCTTTCCAGCCATTGGGTTATTCCGAGGCCAGCTTCGGCGGCCATAAGCTGCGCGTTCGGGGCGAAGGGGTGGGACAAAACCAGATGATCGATGGCTGCACCAGCGGCTGACTGGCCACCTTCGTTAAGCCAGAGACCGGGCAGAAGCGCCTCGAAATAGGGCCCCCAGACACCGGGCACAAAGGCTGGATCCGTCGTGACATTGAGCGTGCAGGCCGAAGTGCCGAACACGTAGGCAAGCCGCTCCCCAATGTTGCCGGCAAGCCCTTCTGCGCCGAGTGTGCCTATGGCGCCAGCATGCGCATCTATCATGCCAACGCCGACCGGCGTGCCCGGCAGCAGCCCCAATTCCGAGGCAGCCTCACCGGTGAGGCCGTTCGCAAGCGGGGATCCAGGATCGGTGACATTGTTCCCGATCTTTTCAAAACCATCCGCTGCCAGCGAGCCTAGACCGATGCTTTCAAAATATTCGCGGTCCCAGCGCTTGTCATGGGCGAGATAGGTCCATTTGCAGGTGAGCGTACATGTGGAGCGCGTGAGGCTGCCAGTGGCGCGGAAGGTCAGAAAATCGGCCAGATCAAGAAAGTGCTGCGCCCGCACCAGCGTTTCGGGAAGGTGCCGGGACAACCAGAGGATTTTCGGGGTCTCCATTTCAGGAGAAATCCGCCCGCCGACATAGTTGAGCACGGCAGACCCAGAACTGTTTATGTCCGCCGCTTCATCAGTGGCACGCTGATCCATCCACAGGATGATGTTGCGATCGTCATCGCCATCCCTGTTTACCGCAACTGGACGTCCCTCGCCATCGAGCACGACGAGCGAACAGGTTGCGTCGAAGCCGACGCCAGCAATGGCGCCAGGCGCCACCCCTGCAATCCGCATGGCCTCCTTCACCGCCCCGCAGATCGCCTGCCAGATGTCGCGGCTCGATTGCTCGGCGTGCAGGGGTTCCGGCCTCCAGGTCTGGATCGAGCGGCTCACTGCGGCGAGATTATTGCCATTCGCGTCGAAAATACCGGCGCGGGCCGAGCCTGTGCCGACATCTATGCCGATGAAGCAGGGCGACATGGCGCTGTCCTATAGATCGAGGCTGCGCGGCACGATGACGAGATCACGGATCGTGACCATCGAGTTGCGCGTGAGCATGAACATAACGGCTTCGGCGACCTCATCGGCTTCCATGAGGCTGCCATTGGCCAGAGCTTCTTCCAGCTTGGCCTTAGGCCAATCGTCGATCAGCGGGGTGACGACCGGACCGGGCAGCACGGCGCCAACGCGAATACCCTTGTCGGCAACCTGGCGACGCACCGTATGAACGAATGCCTGAACCGCGTGTTTGGAGGCAGTATAGATCGGCTCCCAAAGCACCGGTACGACGCCGGCCACGGAGGACGTGACGACTATGTCGCCAGAGCCCCGCTCCGCCATGTGACCGATCACTGCGTGGATGGACCGGAACACGGCATTGATATTGAGGTTCAGCATACGATCCCAGGCATCGGGATCGCCCTCGACAATAGCCCCGCCCACATAGGATCCGGCATTGGCATGGAAAATGTCGAGTTTATCGGTGTGTTCGAGAATGCGCGGTAGCATGGTGGCCACGCTTTGCGGCTGCAGCAAATCGACCTCAAGGGGAATGGCAAGATCGCCCAGTTCCGCAGCCGAACGTTTCAGCGCCTCTTCATTGCGATCAATCAGGAAGGTCTTGACCCCTGCCGCGACAAGGTGCCTGGCGCATTCGAGGCCTATGCCGGACCCCGCGCCAGTAATTGCCGCGCTTTTGCCCGCCAGAATTTGTGCCATTGTCGATACTGTTCCTAATGATGTGCATTGGCGGGGAAGAGATGAACATCTTCCGCAGCAAAGGAGAGGGTAATCTCCTGGTCCAGCGCCAGTTGGGGGTCGCCGGGCAGAACGGCCACCAGCGTCTCCGCGCTGGGCAGAATGAGGTTGATGACCGTTTCAGGCCCCATCCGTTCGATCAACGAGATTTTTCCCTTCAGACGATTGGGGCCGTCATTAAGCGAAAGTGCGTGCGGCCGTATCCCAAAAATGGCCGCGCCCGGTGCCGTGACATGGCGGGATGGCGTGGAAAGGCCGGATAGACCGGGCAGATCCAGTGCCGCCATTCCACCCTGAAGCGACGTCACCTGCGCGTTGAATAGGTTCATTTTCGGCGAACCGATAAACCCTGCCACAAAGGGATTGCAGGGGTTTTTATAGAGCTCCATCGGCGCGCCAACCTGCTGAACGATGCCGCCGCTCAGCACCACAATCTTGTCGGCAAGGGTCATGGCCTCAACCTGATCGTGTGTGACGTAGATCATAGTGGCGGCAAAGTCGCGATGCAGTTTGGCAATCTCGGCGCGCGTATCCATGCGCAACGCCGCGTCGAGATTGGACAGGGGTTCGTCGAACAGGAAAATCGAGGGTTGCCGGACGATCGCGCGCCCAATGGCAACGCGCTGGCGCTGCCCGCCGGAGAGCTGGCTGGGCTTGCGTGCAAGCAGGTGATCCAGTTGCAGGATTTTTGCCACCTGCATCACCTTGTCGTCGATTTCCGCCTTTGGCGTTTTTCGCAAAGAGAGGCTGAAGCCCATGTTCTCCGCAACGGTCAAATGCGGGTAGAGCGCATAGCTCTGGAACACCATGGCGATGCCGCGGTCACGCGATGGCACATCATTGCTGACCTTGCCATCGAGTTCGAGCGTTCCCGAGCTGATTTCGTCAAGTCCGGCGATCAAGCGCAGAAGCGTGGACTTGCCACACCCGGACGGTCCCACAAATACGACGAACTCGCCATCCTCAATGTCCAGGTCGACCCCCTTGATGACGTCGACCCCACCAAAATTCTTCCTAATGCCGCTCAGCTTCAATCGAGCCATGGCTAATCTCCTGTCGCAATGCGCGATCCGGGGGCATGAGCCCCCGGCATGGGCCTTCAGGCCGGAACGGACACGTTTTCGGTTTCAACGGTCAGGCGCTCGCCCTCCAGGCCGCGCAGATAGGCGCCCTTGTCCAGCAATTGACGGCGCAATTGATGGATGTCGACATCGGCGGGCAGAATATCCTGCTTGACCGCAATGGCCGCAGCGCGACCGGCAGCTTCACCCATCGCCATGCAGGTGGCCATGACGCGAATAGCGCCCATGGCCTCATGGGTCGCGGAAATGGAGCGTCCCGCAACAATCAGATTGTCGATGTTCTGCGGCAGCAGCGAGCGATAGGGAATGTCGTAGCAATCGCCGCACCAGATCAGCGTGCAGCCTTCATCCCCAGGGCGGTGAATGTCGATGGGATAGGAGGCCACGGCAATGGCGTCGGGGAAGTGACGGCAACCCAAAACGTCCTGCTCGTTCATGGTGTAGTGCCCCACGATACGTCGGGTTTCACGAATGCCCAGGAAGGGCGCGGTGCGGGCGAAATGGGCCTCCTCGAAGCCGGGCACATAGTTGACGAGATATTCAACGATGTCGTCGATCTGGCGCCGGCCGGCAATTTCACCCTCGGTTAGTGAGCGCGCGTCGGTGCCATCGGTCCCGGCGACGCGGGTCATGTTGATCCAGACTTCACCCTTCTTGAGGCCGGTGATGATGATCGTGCGCTCATTGGGAATATCCAGATTGCGCTCGGCCCGCGCCTTGGCGATCAGCTCGCGCAGCCCGACAACGATGAACTGGTGGTTCTGGCCAAAATATTCGGCGGGGATGAAATCGGTGAGATAGGTGCGCTTTTCGACCGCAATTGAGGTGCGCAATTTCTCCGTATCGACATTGGCAAGGCAGAACATCAGCGTCGGCGGCTGCATGCCCCCGTGCTCATTGCCCTTTTCCGTGCCAACGCCTGCTCGGTAGGCGACATCTGCATCGCCAGTGCAGTCGATCACGACCTTGCCGACAACAGCGCCGCGACCGCTTTTGCTCTCGGTAACGACGCCGCGAATGCTGCGCTGGTCCTCGCTCATGATGACGCCGGCTACAAAGGTATAGAACTGAACATCCACCCCGGCCTCTGTGAGCATTTCCAGCCCGACGGTCTTGACGCCTTCAGGCTCAACCAGCGTGATCCCCATATGGAGAGGACAGGGGCGGTGTTCGGAGGCCGCATCGCGCTTCTTGAGCCGATCAATGAATTTCTGCGGCAAGCCGTAAATGACCTGATTGCCCTTCTGGCCAAGGAAGCCAAGCACAGGCAGGCCGATCGTCATATTGCCGCCTACAAAACTGCGGCTTTCCAGCAGGCCGACCTTCATGCCGTCTTCGGCCGCGGCGAGCGCGGCAGTCAGGCCGGATGGGCCGCCGCCCACCACGAGAACATCATATTCGGCAGCGACGGGGATTTCGCGTGCCGGTTCGGTAAAGCTGAGAGGGGCTGACATCATCAAATCCTGAAAACGGAGATCGTCGGGGGCTGAGGCTGGAGGCGAATGTCGCCTCCAGCAGTTTTAGGTCAGGCTGGCAGAAGCGGCTGAATGCGCGCCTGAATGGCCGCAACGGCATCGCTCGGAGACTTACGGCCCAGAACCGTCAACTGCACCTCTTCGAGGAACAGTTGCTGCGCGCGGGCCGCTTCGCCGAAGGGCGGGAATGCACCGCGTGCATTGGCCAGAACCTCGGACTCGACGCTGGCGAAAGCGTTCCTGCTGGTCAGTTCGGGATCGAGGAAAGTGGAGACGCGGGCCGGACCATTGCCGTTCAGCGCCATACCCAGCGTGTTCTTCTTGGAGGAGACTTCCTTGATGAACTTCCAGGCCAGTTCTTTATCGACCGCATTGGCCGGGATGGTCATGGCCCAGGCTTCAACGACCGAGGACATTGGGATATCGGCAGACAGGGTTTCGGAGCCCGGGAAAGCGGTGACCTTGATCTTGCCCGCATATTCGGTGAGCGCCGGGTCGGCGAGCTGCCCCATGCGGGCAAATGGCAGCACGGAATAGGCCGCGCGGCCCTGTTGCATCCAGGTCAGCAGTTCTTCGCCCTTGTTGGTGGCATAGCTGCGGGGCAAGGCGCCGCGCGAGAACATGTCGGCCAGCACCGCCAGCGCCTTTTCCATCGCAGCCGGATCGGGCAGCAGGGTAAAGTCCTGGCTGATGTAATCGCCGCCAAAAGCGCGCGCAAACATCACCGGGAACACTGCAAGATCGGAGGCCAGGATCATGCCGGTCGCATTTCCCTTCGCCGAGATGGCGACACATTGCTCCACCAGTTCCTCAAGCGTGGTCGCCGGGCCATCGAAGCCGGCTTCGGCGAGCAATTCTTCATTGTAGAACAGACCCTGCGTGGCCGTGCGGACCGGAATACCGATCAGCCGGCCGTCAATGGTCATGCCCCGCACAAGACCCTGCGCGATATCTTCGAAATCCTCGATTGGGTCGGCGTCCTGATAGGCCTGCAGGTCCTCGAACAACTTTGCATTGTCACTGGTCGGGCGGTTGTCGACCATATAGCCGACCGAGAAATCGGTCTGGGCCAGGCTGGCTTCGCGGAACAGGCGGTCCATCAACGGGTTTGAATCGAGCGTGGTAAAGGCCACCTCGGCATTGTTCTCGGCTTTCCAGCCGGCCAGCATGTCGGCCTCACCTTCGCCAAGCGAGGTCTGGTGCACGCGATGGCTCAGCACCTGCAGGGTTTTGCCCTGGGCGAAGGCGGGGCCAGCGGCCATCAGCGCCAGGCCACTCACGGCGCCGCCAAGAAAGGTCCGGCGGTTCAGGCGAAATGCAGTTTCATACGACATGGTAGTCCTCCCTTTGAAATTTCTAGACTTTTGCCGGTCGGTTGCGCCCGACCGGGCTGGTTCATCCCTTGGTGGCGCCAGACGTCAGGCCCGCGACCAGATAGCGGTTCATGGCCATGACAAAGAGCAGCACGGGAAGCAGTTGGACGGTGGAGGCGGCGAACAGAACGCCCCAATCCACGCCCTCGATGGAGCCGATCATCTCCGAGATCACCAGGGGAGCAGTCTTGGCTCTGGTGCTGGTGAAGATGAAGGCGAAGAGGAATTCGTTCCAGGCGAACACGACCACGAACACCGCCACGGCCAGAATGCCAGGGGCCGCCAAAGGCGTGATCACCTTCCAGAGAATGACCGGCATGGTGGCGCCATCCATCGATGCGGCCTCATCCAGTTCACGCGGGATCTGGTCGATAAAGGTGCGCATCAGCACCGTCCCCAGCGACACGAAGAAGGTCGCATAGAGCACGGACAACACGAAATGGGTGTCGGCCAGTCCCAGATTGTTGATGATCGGGAACAGAGGCAGGGTAACGACAATCGGCGGAATGAGGCGTACCGCGATCAGGAACACCAACGACGCATTGAGGAACCGGCTGGAACTGCGCGAATAGACATAGCCCGCACAGGTCGATGCGATCACCGCGAGGGACGCAGACCCGATGGTGACGATCGTCGAGTTGAACAGCCCCTGAAAGAAGATGCCCCAGCGCTGCCACAGCGTCACATAGTGATCGAATGTCGGAACGAACAGCCATTGCGGCGGTACCGCGAAGATCTCTCGCCCAGGTTTGAATGACGAGCTGATGATGAAAATGATCGGGAACAGCGACCAAAGCAGGATCATGATCACTGCGAGGGTTTTGCCTGCACCGACGAGGATACGTTCAAGCCGCATTTTTTACCTGCCTGCGAAGAAGAAGGATGTAGCCAGACGCGAGCAGCATGGAGACCGCCACCATGATCCACGCCGTCGCCGAAGCCGGGCCGAATGCGCTGTAGGTGAAGGCTTCCTGATAGAGATAGACAGCCACCACCTCGGTGGTGCGCGCCGGCCCACCGCCGGTGAGCAGCCAGACTTCGGAGAACATGCGGAACGCAAAGATATAGCGGAACAGCAGCGCCACCAGGATGGCCGGCCCCAATAGCGGCATGGTGACCCGGCGGAAGCTCTGCAACCGCGTGGCGCCGTCAATGCGCGCTGCCTCATAGAGATCGGAGGGCAGCGCCAGGCGGGCCGCGTAAAGAATGACGAAGGTAAAGGGCAGGTGCATCCAGATCGTCAGCACAGCGATCATAATCATGGCGTGGCTTGGCTCATAGGACCATTCCAGCGCCGGCAGTCCCAATGCGTTGAGCAGAACCGTTATCGGCCCCACGCCTTGGTCGAATAGAAACCGCCACATGGCGACCGCAACCACCTCGGAAACAGCGTATGGTGCAAGGACGGCAACCAATAGAAAGCGCCGCCCCCAAAGACCGGAATTGAACAGAAGCGCCATGCCCAGTGCGACGAGCAATTCGAGATGCACCGCCACGACGACCAGCACGACGGTATTCCACAAAGCGCTGTGGAACCCTGGATCGGCCAGCACGCGGATATAGTTTTCAAGGCCGACAAAACTGGCGCTCTGGCCGTAGGTGGAAGCGTGAAAGCTCAGCCACACCACATATATGGAGGGGATGACGATCACGCTGATCAGCAGCAATTGAGTTGGCGCCAAGAGCGGCATCATGCGCCAGAGCGACGACGTTTTCATTCACTTCTCCCACCGCCCGCAAGCGAACGGCACCTAGATTTTCAGGCCAGACGAGCCACTGAGCTGCGCGTCTGAAGACTGGCCGGCAGCACGATGTTCTCCGCACCGATTGCACTGCCCTTTATGCTGGAGAGCAGGTGCCCCCACGCCCGGTCGGCGATTGCCTCAAGGGGCTGACGCACGGCGGTCAGCGGCACCTTTCTCGCGGTCATCCAGGCGTAATCGTCAAAACCGATGAGCGAGACCGCATCTGGAATTTCCAGCCCCCGCCGCGCCAGGGCAGACAATGCCGCCAGGGTGGTGACGTTGGTCATGGCGACCAGCGCCGAGGGGTGGGGATTGGCATCGAGCCAGTCACACAGAATGTCTGCGCCGCGCTCGTGATCGATGCCCACTTCGACGACCTGGGGGGCGGCGACGCCACGGCGAAGGCAACTGTCCGTCACGCCGCTGATGCGTTCCCGGATCGGCCGGAATGCACTGACTGACGAAGCAATCGCAATGGAGGTGTGACCATTGTCGAGCAGATGCTCGGCGGCCATGCAGCCTGCGGCATGGTTGTCAACAGTGACCGTATCAAAGCCCAGATCATCCTGACCAACACGGTCAACGAGGATGATGGGGAGTTTTCCAACTTCGCGGCACAGCAATGCCGGAGCCATGTTTGTTGCAGGCACCGCAATGATGCCGGACGGACGCCAGCCCATCAGCGCCTCAAGACGTGCCGCCTCCACATCAGGATCGTCCTGCGCCGACACGACGACGACCTGATAATCTTCGGCGGCGGCAAGGCTCTCAATCCTCGAGACAAGGGAGGTGAAGAACGTGTCGTTGAAATTGGGCACAAGCACACCGATGACCTGTGTACGGCCCGACCTCAACTGCGAGGCGGCGCGATCGACCTGATAATTCAGGTCCCGGGCAGCTTCGCTTACCCGCGCCGCAAGCTCGGTTGTAACAAGTTTACGCCCCGTCAGGACATTGGAGACCGTCGCAATGGACACACCAGCGCGTTCCGCAACCTCCCTGATTGTCACTTTAGACATGCTTTTGCCGTTAAACGTTTTTCTTATCTGTTAAACGTTTATCTTTGTCGATTTTAGGTGTCAATGACTTTCGCTCAGATTACCGCCCTGTAGCGCATCCCATTTTGACCGGACCTCGCGGCATAGCCGCTGGAACGAGTATGTCGCCAAGTCGTTTGCTCCAACTTGATGCAGCGCTCTCGCGTCTTATTTCGAACGCTGCGCACCGCTTTTCGGCGAGGGGCATAGACATATGGCGCGAAAGAAGCGGGTGGCGCTTGTCGGTGGTGGACCGACCGCAGTTTATACGCTCAAGAATCTGCTACAGAAGGCAGACACGCTGGACGTCACCATATTTGAAGCGGGCAAGGTCGCCGGTTGCGGAATCCCCTATTCGGATGAGCACAATACGCCGGATATGATGGCGAACATCACCTCGGTGGAAATCCCCCCTGTGCTGACATCGCTTACGGACTGGGTTCGCTCGGCAGACAAGACTTGGCTCAAGAAGTTCGGCATCAAACGGGGTGAAGTGAGCGGTCGGGACTATTATCCCCGGGTGCTGCTTGGCGCGTATTACATAGATCAGCTCAAGCAGATGATCAGGACCTCTGCTCCATGGCATCAGGTCGCTATCGAAACAGAAACCCGGGTGTTAGATATCAATCCCGACGGCAAGAGCTTTACACTGGCCATCTCGAACAAAGACGGCAAAAGCCAGCGCCGCTTCGACGCCGTGGTCATGGCTACGGGCCACTTGACCGGCCCGGTGAAGTCTCAAGCTTCGTTGGGCCTGTATCGCTCGCCCTACCCGGTCAGCAAAATTGAACTGGCCAAGGATGAAGCAGCCCTCATCCTTGGATCTTCGCTCAGTGCCATCGATGCGGTCGTTGCCCTGGCAGTTCGGTACGGCCGCTTTGTTGGCAAGGATGAGGACCTGTCCTTTAAACTGCACTCAGCTGTCAAGCCGCATCTGGTCATGGTGTCCCGCAAGGGGACCGTGCCTGATGCCGATTTCTTCTATCCGATCCCGGAAGAGCCGCTCATGATCTTCACGCCAGCAATGCTGGAAAAGTTACGAGGGGAAGGCAAGGCCGGCCTCCTGGCGCGGTCGTTCGCTCTTTTCAAGCAACAGATGGCCGCTGATGATCCTGGTTTCGTCAAGTCCCTGGCATTGCCGCGCTTCACGCCCGAAGCTTTTTCCAAGGCCTATCTCGCACTGCGCAAGTCGCGGCAGGGGTTCGCTGCAATCGCGGAGAACCTTTCGCAGTCCATGTCGGATTATCGCCATCGGCGCGTCGTCATGTGGCGCTACACCATGATGCGCGCGCACGAAGTCTTTGCCACCGTCGTGCCCTATCTTGACGACCGCGATCTCGACCGCTTCCGACAACATCTGGCGCCGGTCTTTGCTGACGCCTATGGCTGCGTGCCGCATGTCTCCCTCGCCCGCCTTCTAGCGCTCCATCGTGCCGGCTGTCTTGAGATCGTCGCTTTGGGGGAAAGAGGAACGCTCCGCTACGGTGCTGGCCGCTTCACCCTTGACGCCGGCGGGCATAGAGAGACCTTTGGCACGCTGATTGATGCACGCGGGCAAAGTGCAGCAACCATATCGGAACTCGGGTTTGAAATACTTGATCGGGCGCTTGCCACCGACGATGTGCTCAAACGCGCCAGCGGGCAAAGCGAGGACGACCAGTTCAGGTTGCGCCTCAATGGCCGGATACAGGCTGACATCTTCTGCATTTCCATCCCCGTCATGATGGAGCGCTATCCCTTTGCCCAAGGTCTTGTCGCATGCGCGGAGGCGGCCGAAACAGTGGCGATGGCAATCTGACCGTCCATCCTGAAGCCGTCCCGCAGCGGGGTTCACATATCCGCCTTTCGCATTGAAGACCTTCTTATCTATAGCTCACCAGCGGCTCATGCTAAGCAGGATGCATAGAAATGTCCCAGCTGGGCATGGCCAACATGGAATCTGATTTGCACTGAACGCAGAATCCTTGCATCGTCACAACAGCCTAGCGCGATCGGACAGATGGTCCGCTCCACGGCGTTGTTGTCGTGCTCGATGCAACACAATGCATTCAGTTTCGTTCGATAAGTGCAACGCGTAAATCCCTGACGAAACGAACCTGCGCATCAATCGTCTTTTTGCAGTCATCCTTGAAGACGGGCGCCAGCTTTGCAAGTTCCACACTTAGATTGAGACCAGCAATCGAGCGCTTTTGAGCCTCCAGTACGGCCTCTTGCCGGTCCAGAGCGTCAATTACCTGATCGACTGGAAGAAAGCGGTGAAACCGTACAATCAGCAAAGCTGTGAGAAAACTCTGGTCGCTGGCCAAAAGCCTGGCGGCAAGCCGGCTGAACAGCGCCTTGCCCTCCCCGGTCACGGCATAGACCACCTTGTTGGGCTTTTCCGATTGCATGACCTGCTCCGAGACCAGAGCCCCCGCCTTTTCCAGGCTCCGCAGACCTTCATAGATCGCCGCCTGGCCGGCCGACAAGAACGGGCGCAGGCTGCCCTCTCGAACGGCCTTGAGAGTGTCATAGCCGCTTGCCGGGCCTTCCATGAGATAACCCAGGCAGGCGAATATCGTTGGTGTGGCGCGCATGGTCTACTCGAAATGGGCGGGCGGCAGCCGGAGGTCTAGCTGCCGCCCTATGGTCGGCCCTCGAGAAGGTCGGGGCCAGCCTGGCTTTGTCTGGGCTCAGTGCGCCGCTTCGCGCGCAGCGAGCTCATCGTCATGATCGTCGGGCGCCTTGGGCAGGAAACGGCGGGTAAAGGCGCTGAAGCTGTCGATATAGGTCAGTAGCACCGGCACAACGACCAGCGTCAGCGCAGTCGAGCTGATCAGCCCGCCGATGACGGCGTGGGCCATGGGCGCATTCTGACCACTGCCTTCATGCAGGCTCAGGGCCAGCGGCAGCATGCCGAAGATCATGGCCAGCGTGGTCATGATGATGGGCCGGAAGCGGGTGACCCCGGCTTCCACCAGCGCGTCATAAAGGTTCCAGCCTTCCCTCACATGCTGGTTGGCATTGTCCACCAGCAGGATGGCATTCTTCACCACCAGGCCCATCAGCATGATGAAGCCAATGGCCGAGAACATGTTGAGCGTCGATCCGCCGATCAGCAGGCCTACCATAACACCGATGATCGCCAGAGGCAGCGAGCCCATGATCGCCAAGGGTTGCAGGAAACTGCCAAACTGGCTGGCCAGCACCAGATAAATGAAGATCACCGCCAGCAACAGAGCCGAACCGACCGAGCCAAAGGTATCGGCGATCTGTTCCACTTCGCCGCCAAAGGAGCTGCGGTATCCGGCGGGGAAATCCAGCCGGTCGATCGCGGCCTGCAGATGGGGAGTGATCGTGCCCAGTTCCACACCCTGCACATAGGCGTCCAAGGTCACGCCGCGTTGCAGGTCCTGCCGGTTGATGGTTGCTGGTCCGACGCTTTCTACAACCTCGGCCACCTGGCCCAGCGTAATCATCCCCGCCGAACCCGTGGCTCCGGACTGGGCAATGGGCAGGTTTCCGATGGCATCCACGTCATTGCGCAATTCCTCAGGCAGACGCACGACGACCGAGAAGACCTGACCGTTCGGTGCCGTCCAGTCGGCGACGTCTTCGCCGCTGATAAGTGGCCCTAGCGTTGCCGCGATCTGCCCCATGGAGACGCCGAGATTGTCGGCAAGCTCGCGATTGATCTGTATCCCTATCACGGGCTGGGCCTCGTCGAGGCTCGATGTGATGTCGATGAGACCATCAATCTGCGCAATGTCGGCCATCAACTGGTCGGCAAGGCGTTCCAGCACGGTGATGCTGTCGCCATAGAGCGTAATGGATACCGGGGCAGTGCCCGCGCCTAGCATGGAGGCCACCGAAACCTGGAATGTGGCGCCGGGCACCGCTTCCAGCGCCCGCCGGATCAGCGGCATCACATCGTCAGGCGAAGCTTCGCGCTCGGATTTGTCCACCATGGTCACAGTGAGAGTACCGGTATTGGAGCCAGTCGCGGCCATGCTGCCTGCAATGGTGGAATAGGTGGTCTCGATCTCGGGGAAGGCGCGGATGATTTCCTCGGCCTGCCGCAGCTTGCTGGCTGTGTATTCCTTGGCCGACCCGGCTGGTGTCTCCACCGTCACGGTGAAAATGCCGGTATCGGTCGCCGGAATGAATTCCACCCCGACGCGCGGAAACAACATCACCGAGCCGACAAGCGACAGCAGCGCGATGAGCAGCACCGTCTTGCGGAATTTCAATCCCCAGCGAATGAGATGTCGATAGCCCTCGGTGATCCATTCGAACAGCCGGTCGAACTGCTGGATCGCCCGGCCGACAGGGCCCCGCTTGGCCTTGGGATTGGCCGCCGGATCGTACCAGACGCTCGACATCATCGGATCGAGCGTGAATGCGACGAAGAGCGAAATCAGCACCGAAACCGACACCGTGACGCCGAATTGCAGGAAGAAGCGGCCCATAATGCCGTCCATGAACGCGACAGGCAGGAACACTGCGACGATGGAAAGCGTGGTTGCCATGACAGCCAGGCCGATTTCATTGGTGCCGTCGAAAGCGGCGCGGCGATGGCTTTTTCCCATATGCAGATGGCGCGTAATGTTTTCGCGCACCACAATGGCGTCGTCGATCAGGATGCCCACGGCCAGCGACAAGGCCAAAAGCGTCATGGTGTTGAGCGAAAAGCCCAGGAAATTCAGCGCCACCATCGTGCCGATGATCGAGATCGGCAGTGTCAGGCCGGTAATGATGGTCGAGCGCCAGGAATTGAGGAACAGGAATACGATCACCACCGCCAGAATGGCACCTTCGATCAGCATGTTCTGCACGGCGTGGAAGGAATCCTCCACCGGCTTGGCATTGTCGACGACGACCTGGATGCTGATCTCGCCTTTGGGCAGTTCATTCTCCAGCAGCCGGTCTATGGTCCGACGGATTTCCGTGGCCACCCCCACCGTATTGGCGCCCTGCATCTTGAGGACGTCGATGGCCAGCGCCCTCTCACCATTGAGAATGGCCAGGCTGGTGGCTTCCCCGGTCCCCATCTCGATGGTCGCCACGTCGCGCAGCAGCACGGGCTGGCCGCCCTGGTTGCCCACGGTAATGTCGTAGAAGTCCTGCTCATCCTTCAGCCGGCCCAGAACCTGGATCGAACGAACAATACTGTCCTGCGTGATGGCGCCGGCCGCCATGTCCTTGTTGGCAGCCTGCAGGGCCCCGACCACGGCGCTCGGGCTGATATTGAAGGCGGAAAGCCGGTCAGGATCAATATTGATATTGAGCTGCCGCGGCACGCCGCCGATGACCGAAGCACTGCCCACGCCATTGATATTGGACAGGCGTTTGGCAATGACATCCTCGGTTAGCGCCGTCAGCTCGCTGTCCGACAGCGTATCCGAGCTCACGGCGAGCGACAGCAGTGGCAGGTCGCCCGGATCGAAGCGCAGCACCTGCGGTTCATTGGCGCCGGCGGGGAGCCTGGCCTTGACAGGATCGATCTTGTCGCGGACGTCTTGCGCCTTCTGCTGGGAATTGGCGTCCAGATCAAAAATGATGATGATCATCGCCTGGCCGGCCTGCGCAACGGACTGGATCGTGTCCAGCCCGGCGATGGTATTGACCGCTTCCTCGATGGGCTCGATGACGTCGGCCTCAACAGCTTCCGGCGACGCGCCCGGGTATGAGACCACGACGGCGACCACTGGCAGGTCCACGTCGGGCAATTGCTCGACGGGAAGCCGCTGGTAGGAGTAGATGCCGAACACCATGATGGCCACCATGATCATGGTGGCAAAGACGGGGTGATTGACGCTTATGCGGGTGAGGAACATCGATCAGTTCCCCACGAGTTCATAGGCGTCGCCGGCTGATAGCTCGCCAAGCGCCGCGCTGACCACGACATCGCCCGACGAAAGACCTTCGACTTCCAGGATGCGACCGCGCTCCCACTGGTCGCCCGGCGTCACCGCCTTGCGCGTCAACACGCCATTGTCTAGCACCAGAACGAAATCGCCTTCGGCGTCTTCCCGCAGGGCAGTGGCTGGAATGGCAATGGCATTCTGTTTTTCTGCTACGGTGATGAAGCCGGTGGCAAACATGCCACCGCGCAACAGGCCCTCACGGTTGTCGAGCGATATATAGATCGGCACCGCCCTTGTGCCAGCGATGGCCACCGGATTGACGCGGGTGACCGCGCCGTCGAACGAACGCCCGTCTATGCCCGTCACCGACACTGTAGCCGCCTGACCGCTGGAAACGAGGGCGCTGGAATTGACCGAGGCGGATGCCTCGAATTCCATTTGGGCAAGGTTGACGATGGTGAAGAGTGGCGTGCCGGCGCTGATCGTCTGCCCAGGCTCCACCGACCGGGCCGAGACCACGCCATCGAGCGGCGAGCGGACAGTGGCATTATCAAGCGCGATTTCTGCCGATTCCACGCCGCTTTCCAGTGCTGCCAGATTGGCTTCGAGCGCTGCTGCCGATGAGCGCGCTTGTTCCAGTGTCGAAGGCGTGGCCAGGCCTTGGCGCGCAAGTTCCTCGGTCCGCTCAAGCTGCTGGCGGGTAGACAGCAACTGTATGCGGGTGGCCTCGGCGGTTGCCTTCTGTTGATTGAGTTGCAGGACCAAAGTGGCGCGGTCAATCTCGGCGAGAACCGCTCCCTCGCTTACCGTGTCGCCGGGCCGAACCGTCACGCTCAGAACCCGCCCGGAAGCCAGCGAGGCCACGCTGGATTGTTGCGCCGGCACCAATGTTCCGGTGACCTTGACGGACTGGCTGAGACGCGTTGGCGCGATCGTGGCAATCTCGTCCGCGAGCAGTTTTTTGGCCGGGGGCGCAAGATCTTCGGCGCTGACCACAGGCTCGGGAGCGGGCGGCTGCAGAAGCACATAAGCCGTGCCGCCGAGCAGAATTGCCGCCAGCACGATCCAGCGCAGGATTTTCCGCTTCGGCTTTTCGCCTGCGGCGATGCGACGGGCATTTTCCTTCTCGAAGCCGCTCTGGGCCCATTCAGGTTTGGCGTGTGCTTCAGTCATTTGCCGTCCTTTGGATTTGGGTGGTCGAGAAGCGGCTCGATTCTGCTCTCGAGAATGTCGGCTGAATGGGCGTAGAAATTTGCCAGCAGGTCCACCCGGCTGGCCGCAAGCGGCTTCTGGTCCCGGATTGCGTCGGCACCGGAGCCGATCGTTGCCGCAAAGCGGCGGAACTGCTCCACCACTTCAAGGATCATGTCCGTATAAGGGAAACCGTTCAGTTCGTAATAATCCTGACGGTCGCCGGAATGGCTGGTGCGCTTCAGAAGGCCGCGCCTGCTCAGTATTCTGGCATTGGTACTCACGCTGGCGCGGCTCACGCCCAGGGTTTCGCTGATCTGGTTGAGGCTCATCTCCTCGCCATAGACGAGCAGGAGCCCAAAGATACGACCTGCAATCCGCGGTGCTCCGCTTTCCTGAAAGATCAGGCCGATGCTTTCGATAAGTCGCTCTGTGGCAGGCATGGCAGTCAACTATTGTGTTGTACGTTCAGTTCATACTGAACGTACAACACAATGTAAAGAACTTAGCTATACCGGTGATTTCCTGGCTCCTAGGACACTCAATTGACGGTTTTGGGGTGTTCAAATCCACGCCATAGGGCCTACCGCCAAGAGAGAGTCTTCATTCGGTCATATTGAGTTGGCTGCGCAAACTCTGAGAAAATATGGCGTTGTGAAGATGAGCGGATTGTCCGTCGTCATAATATTTGGCGTAGATGGATGTCGGGATTGACGGGGAAGCGTACTCACGAAGCAGAAAATGGACATCCTGCTATTCTTCTGGCCAAAGCGAGCGTCCGTTCCGCTCAGGCCGGACGCCACGTTGCCGAGGTCGGCTTCGGCCCTACAACCTCTACCGGCAATCTCGGCACATCCTGGAGCCAGAACAATACGGGAACAGCTCCCAATCATGCGCGCTCCGCTTTAGTGGGGTTTCAGGTGTAAAGCAGGACGCTGCCCGCCGACACCGACCGCTCTTTACAAGCACACTTTCCCCTGGCGCCTTCACGATAAATCGCCGCCGGTTAAAGGCAACCGGCGGCATATGGCCTTCAGGGCGCGTCTCTATTCGATCTCCTCGAACCAGCCTTCGAAAAGCTCGCGCGGCTTCTTGGGAAGTTTGGAGACGGCTGCGGTGACCTGCTCAATATTGCCGGGGACTTCCCCAACAACGACCATTCCGACCATGCCCATGCCCAGGTGCGGCGCGCACTTATACGCATAGACCCCGGCAATATCGAAAGTAACCGAGATCGTCTCTCCTAGCTTGCTTTTTACCATTTCGGCGCCCTCGGGGAAGGCATCCTTGATATATTCAACATTATGCCCCGGATCGGTGGCAACGAAGGTTACGATATCGCCCACATCGATCTGGAGAAAGGCCGGCTCGAATACCATGCGACCGGTCTCACCGGAATTGAGCATCTTCACCTCATGCTCGGCGGCGAAGGCGGGCGCAAGCGCCATGAGCGACATGCTGGATGCAATAAGCAGGCTGCGAATATTCATTGTCAAAATCCTTGGAATTGATCGGCCAGTTCGGGGCTGGCATTTTGTGTTCAGGCCGGCTCGGCAGCCTGTCGATGGCGTATATTTGCGCCGCGATCGATGAGATATTGGACAGTTCCGGAATCGGGCCGCTCACCAACGAGTTCGACCTCGAGTCCCTCCAGTCCCGGCCATTCAATGGGCAAACGGTCCAGATTGTCGGGCAATGCCGCATCGATGGCGATGACACGCATAACCTTTTCAGGCCAGGTCATGGCGCTCAGAAGCGCTACCAAGCCGCCTTCGCCTTTGCCGATCAGACAGGCTTTCCTGCCTGACGCGGTTTCATTGAGCAACAGTTTCTCGAGGTGGAAGAGCGTATCCCCTAGGCTGGTCAGTTCGGGGCGTTCGCGCGGGCCGACATACCAGTAATAGCCTGCCGCCTTGCCCACGCCGCCGGAGGTCTGCAGGCGTGGTGCCTCAATACAGATCGTCAGTGTATCGGGCGGTGCAAGCTCCGCCGCCAATTGGCGTGAATCGGCAAGCATCCCGTAGCGGTCATGCAGAACCAGACAGGGATTTCCATCGGAGCGCCCGCCCCGCATGGTCTGCAACATGGTGCTGGTCAATAGTAAATTCTCCAAACTGAAAAGGGCGGGCAGGCTTGCGCCCTGCCCACCCCGATGCAATCAGGCTTGGCTGGCTGCGTGCTCGCCGGCGAGATAGCCGAAGGTCACGCCGAGGCCCAGCGTTCCTCCACCGCCGAGATAACTCTTGCCCGATGGCGAGGCGCCAGCATTACCGGCGACATAAAGCCCCTCGATCGGGTTGTCGTGAATGTCGAGAACCTGACCATTTTCGTTGAAGACGGGCCCACCCTTCGTATCGAGGGCACCTGCGCCCAGCAGGATCGCATAGTAGGGGCCTTCACTCGAAATTGGCGCCATATAGGCGTTTGGGTAGTCGCGCTTGGCAGCCGCCGAATGGAAGAAAGCATCAATGGGGGCATCGCCGCGATGAAAGTCTTCATCCACGCCCGCTTCGGCAAAACCGTTGTAACGCTCGATCGTATCCTTGAGGTTGGCGACGAAATTTTCATCCAGTTTGTAGGTGCCGATGCGGTCGGACAGCGCATCGAAGCGGGCCTGCACTTTTTCGGCCAACTCTTCCAACGTATCGGCTACCGTTACCGTGGAGGATACTTCCTGGCCCGGCGCGGGGATCAACATGCCGCCGAATTCGCGGGCAGCCTCATCGAAGATGAATATCTGATAGAGGTTAGGATAGTCACCCTTCCACTGGTCATAAACTTGATGCGACCGGGTGCGCTCAGGATAGACGTATTTCTCATCATACATGCGCTTGCCGTACTTGTTGACGGCAATGGAGCTGTCGCCGCCCAGGAAGAAGACGCCGGAAGCAACCGATGAAAAGTCCAGCACTTCTTCGAGCACGACCTGCTGGTTCCAAGCTTCATTCATATTGCCAAGCTTCACGCCAAGCTCTGCCGACATCAGAACGAGGTCGCCTTGATTGGTGGGTACGGCACAGCCACCCATAATAGGTGTGCGCAGGAAGTTGGCCCGCATTTCGGGGTTCTGCGTAAAGCCACCTGAGCCGAAGATCACGCCCTTGCGCGCGCCATATCGCCTGGTGCCATCCGGTGTTTCGGCTTCAACGCCAATGACGCGGCCATCTTCATTGCGCAGAATGCGCGACACGCGCTGTTCGAACAGGATCGTACCGCCATGTTCTTCAATATAGCCGGACATGGCCATAATCATGTGGAAGCCGAAGCCTTCGCTGCCATCTTCGTCGCGCGGCGCAAGCTGGCGGCCAACAATCTTGCCATTTTCGGCAATCTGCCCGTGATAATCCGGTGCAGGCTTGCCATCCCAGGACATCGCGGTGGTTACCGGATAAGCGCCGGATTCATCGAGCTTGCGGAAAATGTCCGCCGCCTTGTCGTAATAGGTTTCCAGCAATCTGAAATTGTTCGGCTGCATGCCATAGGTCGGGCTCTTGTCGTTATAGAGCTCCGGAAATGAGACGCGCGAACAGTAGCGCAGGAATTCATCACGGTCGTCGCGCAGGCCCTTGGCTTGCATCAGGTGATTATTGGGCACCCACGAACCGCCGCCGGACTTCCCGGTCGTGCCGCCGACGAAGTCAGCCTTTTCCAGGACCAGTACGCTGGCACCATTGTCCAACGCACCGATGGCACCGGCAAGGCCGGCTCCGCCGGACCCAACAGCGATAACGTCAACCTCCTCGTCCCATGCCTGTTCCTGAGCCTGCGCGGCGGTGACCGTAACCGTGCCAAGGGCAGCGGCCGAGGCGCCAAGACCGGCGGCCGCGATAAAGCTGCGCCGGGAAATGCGGGATTTCTCGATGTCGGACAATGTTTCCTCCCATTCGGTTTACATGCCTAGGTTTGTATTTATGGCTACAAAATGCGAATGGCAAGTTTGTATGGAAGGAAACAAATTGAGTTCCTGCTTGTCCTTTTCTGCATTTCGAGCTTTTTGGGCGCCTATCTCGGGGAGCGACAGATGGACAGCAGCGAGAACGGAAAACGGAAAAACCCGCCAGAGGCGTCCCGAGAAGCACAAGACGTCTTTGAGCAGCGTACGCGTGGCGAACTTTTTAGTTCGATACACGAGTTGTCTCGGCTTATTTCAACCTATTTCGACACGGCCATGTCCGCGCACCATATGACGCACGCCCAATGGTGGGCGCTGATGCACATTTCAGCGCATGAGGGTGCCACGCAGATCGAATTGGCAGCCTATTTTCAGATGGGAAGGGCATCAGCAGGCAAACTGCTCGAGAGGCTCGAAGCCAAGAATTGGATCGAGCGGCGTCCCGATGCACAGGACGGTCGGATAAGGCGTGTGTATCTACGGAGTGCGGCACAGTCCATTCTGCAACTGATGCAACATGAAGGCACCAGGCTTTTTGATGACTTCCTGAAAGACATCAGTCCGGAAGACGAGCGAGCACTGTTGCTGGGCCTGCGTAAGATTAAAAACAATGCAGAAACTTTGCTGAGCACAAACTAGGTCCTGTTTCCAAAATTTGGCATCCATATCCTCTCCGCGGCTAAGCGAGGAAGGCTGCGAAAGATTCCGCAGTCCAGAGCATTTCGTTGTCACTCCAACGCTTCTGTCGCGGAGAGCACGAGCAGGATCGGAAAATAGCGCCACCGGCGCTCACGGTTACGCTATGCGCGTTCCAGCGCTATGGCGATTCCCTGGCCCACGCCGATGCACATCGTCGCCAAAGCCAGTTTCCGGCCTGTCAGGCTGAGTTCGAGCGCTGCGGTGCCGGTGATGCGGGCGCCGCTCATCCCCAGCGGATGCCCCAGGGCGATAGCCCCGCCATTGGGGTTCACATGGGCAGCATCCTCGGCAATGCCGAGATCACGCAAAACCGCGATGCCTTGGCTGGCAAAGGCCTCATTGAGTTCCACCACGTCGAAATCGCCGGGCGAAAGGCCAAGCCGCGCGCAGAGCTTTTTCGTCGCCGGGGCGGGCCCCATCCCCATGATGCGCGGCGGCACCCCGGCCGTCGCACCACCCAGAATGCGGGCAATAGGGGTCAGCCTGAAACCGCTATCCCGCAGGTTGCCACTGGCAACCTGCGAACTCTGAGCCTGTCTGCAATTCAGTTTCTCTCGGCAGCCGCCATCGTCCTTTTGATGGGGCATGTGCTCCTCAATGTCTTCATGCGCTACGGCTTCAATATGCCGGTGCGAGGCACCAACGAAATCGTCGCCGCCTGGTACATGCCCATCATCGCCTTCTCGGGCTTCATCCTGGCGCAATTCTTCGACCGGCACATTTCAGCGAACATATTATTCGATCACCTGCCCTTCCGGGTGCAGCGGGAAGTGGCCGTCGGCGGCATCCTGATCTGTATGCTGGCATGCGGCCTGTTCGCCTATTTCACTCTGGAAGAAGCCCTGCACAGCATGGCGATTACGCGCCGCGTGATTACCGGCTCGCAAAGCCTCATCGTTTGGCCCGCAACCTTTGCTGCGCCAATCGCTTTTGCGGCCATAGCGGGCATGCTGGCCTTGAGTGCGTGGCGCACAGCCACCGGGCAAACGACGATCAGCAACAACGACCCCGAGGCCGCGCTCGCCGGTGTCCAGGTCGCTGCCAAGACCCGTAATCCCACCCGTGAGTGGATTGCCCGCGGCCTCATTCTGGCCGTGCTGGGTGGCTCGATCTATCTCATCTTTACGCTGGATTCGCGTCAGGAAATCGCAGGTGCAGCCCTCGTCGCAATGCTTGCATTGCTATTCCTCAAGGTGCCGGTCGCCTTTGCCCTGGCCATACCCGGCCTGATGGGCCTCTATGCGGTGCGTCCCCGCGCTGTTTTTACCATGCTCAAGGCCGAGCCCTATGAAGCGGTAGCGCAATGGACCTTCTCGGTCCTGCCCATGTTCGTTTTCATGGGTCTGCTGCTGTGGAAGTCGGGGCTGACGACGCGCATTTATGTCGCCGCGCGTCACTGGCTCAGCTGGATGCCGGGGGGCCTGGCTGTCAGCACCAACGTGGCGGGCACCGGACTTGCTGCCGTCAGCGGTTCTACCATTGCCACCACCTATGCCCTGACACGTATCGGCGTGCCGGAAATGATCCGTGCAGGTTATGACAAGCGCCTCGCCATCGGTTCGGTGATGGTTTCAGGCCTGCCCGGCCAGCTCATTCCGCCCAGCACCTTCCTCATAATCTATGCAGGCATTGCCGAGGTGCCCATTGGGCCTCAACTCATGGCGGGCATCTTGCCAGGCCTGATGGTGGCCGTCGTCTTCAGTCTCGCCATGGTCATCCTCGCATTGGTCATGCCGAGCATTGTCGGACGCGGCAAAAATGCCACCGGGGCGGATCAGGATGTGCCGGACTCTACCTGGCTGGACCGCTGGTCATCCCTTGCCGCCATATGGCCCTTGCCTGTTCTGATCGGCATCGTTCTTGGCGGCATGTATTCCGGCGTTCTGACGGCTACCGAGGCTGGTTCGGCCGGCGCATTCGGCGCACTGCTTGTTACCGTCATGATGATGGGCAAGAAGTCCACGAGTGCCATTCTCGATGCCGCCATGGAAACGGTCATCGTCACCGGCAGCATTTTCCTGCTCATCATCGGGGCAGAAATCCTGTCGAGCATGCTCACGCTCTCTGGTCTGGCCGATGGCTTTGCCACCTGGATCAGCAGCGCAGGCTTCGACCGCGTTCAGTTCCTGCTGATCGTCATGGTTGCCTATCTGGTGCTCGGCATGTTCATGGATCCACTGCCTATCCTGCTGCTCACCGTGCCACTGCTCATCCCCATCCTCAACAGCATGGAAATCTCCCTGCTCTGGTTCGGTGTCTTTGCCGTGTTCATGGGTGAGCTGGGCATCCTGACGCCTCCGGTCGGCATCCTTTCCTTCATCATTCATAATCTGATGCAGGAAAAATCGGTGAGCCACGGGCAAAAAGTCAGTCTTGGCGACGTCTTCATGGCCGTGGCCGGCTTCATGCCCATCGCTATCCTCGTCGCAATCATTCTGATCATGTTTCCGGAACTGGCGACATGGCTGCCGGACTCGATGTCCGCACGCTAACCCGTGAGGGGCGCTGCGGCGCCCCTCCCTTTTTCAGCCAACGAATTGATCATGCCGCCAAATCCATCCGCATTGACGGAAACCAGAGCCGCGGGATTTGGCGCGGCCCTCATAGCCGTCGGCCCTGTAGCGCTTACGCTTTACACGCCTGCCCTGCCGCTCATGGAAGAGGCGCTCTCCGCGCCGCAGGCACAAATCCAGCTGACCATCATTGTTTTCTTCGTCGGCTTCACCTTGGCCCAGCTTGCCTATGGCCCGCTATCCGATGCCTTCGGGCGGCGCAAAATCAGCTTGATGGCAATTGCGCTTTATAGCGTTGCCAGCCTGTTTGCCTTATTGGCCAATGATATTGGCACACTCATCGCGGCCCGCCTGTTCCAGGGCTTCGGCGCCGCGGTGGGAACGGTCATCTCCCGCGCGATCGTCAGGGACCGGTTTGAAGGTCTCGCCACGCATCGCATTCTCAACCTCATGGCCCTGATATTGGGCATCGGCCCGGCCATTTCTCCCTTTGTGGGCGGGCTGATCGTCGATTTTGTCGGCTGGCGCCACGTCTTCAGCTTCATGACCTTCTATGGCATCACCCTTCTGTGCGCCATGTGGCTGTTCCTGCCGGAAACCAATGATAACCGCGCTCCGGCACGGGCTCGACCCCGCACGATCCTGCAACAATACCGCGCCATCCTGTTTGATCGGCGCTTTTTGCTGCCCACGCTCACCGGCACGCTGATCCTCTCGACCTTCTTCGCCGTTTCAACCGTCCTGCCCTATGTGCTCATCAATCAGGTCGGCCTGACATCCACCGAATTTGGCCTCAGCCTGTTGCTGCAACCCGCATGTTTCACTCTCGGCACCATCATCTCCGGCCGTGTCATGCATGTCATGCCGTTGTCGCGTCTTTTGCCGTTCGCCATGGCGCTGCTAGCAATTACCGCCCTGTCCATGCCGTTTGTCGTTCTCATCTTCGGCCCCGGCATTCCTACCGTACTCGGTCCGCTTTGCCTCATTGCCTTTGCATCGGCCCTGGTCATGCCTGTCTTCTGGTCGGCACCGCTGACCCATTTTGGCCACGCCGCCGGCACCGCCGCTTCCTTGTTTGGTTTTCTTCAATATGGCTGCGGCCTTGTCGGCAGCTCCGTCGCAACGCTGTTCCCGGACCCGACACTGGGCGTTGCCATCGTCCCCTCGGTGATGATCCTCGCCTCAGTTTTCGTCTTTGCCTTCTGGCGCAAGCACCCGGCCTGACCGGCAATCCGCCCTAATGGCAGCGTGTGAATAGCCCAGTCCCTGAGACGCTTGGTTATGAGAGCACCCCTCAATTCTGTTGCAAGCCAGGATATTTTCTCCAATAGCGCCGATGGTCCCCGCTTAAGCGTCGATAACCATCCATCGGAATTCGCCCCTGCACTGCCTTCCGACCAGAGATAGCCTTGGTCCGTGATGCTAATATTAACCGCCAGGCTGCGGCAAAATTGGCGATTAGTTCCGACATGAAGGTCCGGTCTGGCAACGAGCAGCACAATGGGGCGCCGGAACCACCCTACTCGCCCGAGACTGATGCGCTCGATTACCTAGAACGCGTCACCAATCCGAGGCGGCGACGCCTACAACACCGCACTACCGCTGCTCTTGAGCACAAAACCAACCCTTGCCGCTAACCGACGAACTGCGTTCCTCTTTCGAACGACAGAGCAGTGCAGCATAGGGCGAAGCACTTTTGGCAGTTTGGTTTGAATGTTTGTTTCATAATTTGCCTTGAACGCAAAAACCCCCCATCGTTTCCGA